>Ga0307374_10004350_pt1 | contig 23622 bp, 20 predicted proteins | sample OX3MG_FD_202532 | JGI IMG/M metagenome (GOLD analysis project Ga0307374, IMG submission 202532) | Soil microbial communities from Risofladan, Vaasa, Finland - OX-3 | ecosystem: Environmental > Terrestrial > Soil > Coastal area > Acid sulfate soil | place: Finland: Risofladan, Vaasa | collected... | reverse complement strand
GCGCACCGCGCGCAACCCGCAGACGGGTGAGGCAATTCAAGTGAAGGCCTCGCGTGCGCCGAAGGTATCGATTGGTTCAACCTTCAAAAAGGCTGTAAAGGGTTAAGTTTTCACGTTTCAACGTGATCACGCCGCCGGAGAGAGTCTGGCGGCGTCACCTCTGGCAACACCCCCGTGGCGCTGTATCTTTTGAGCGCCACGGGGGTGTTGTGCGTCGTGCGCTCCCCAGGCGACGTGACACCCTGGCAATACCCTTACCCTTTCTCAAACCCTCGTAGATCAATATTCCCCACTACCCCTAAGGAGTGGCCACGTCCACCTCGGCCGTTGTGCAAGCCCACCAGCTCGTCAAGCGATTTGGCGCGTTCGAAGCCGTCAAGGGCATCGACGTGTCCATTAACCAAGGCGAGAGTTTTGGCTTTCTCGGTCCCAACGGTGCGGGAAAGACCAGCACCATGCGGATGATCTCGGCCGTTTCGCACCCGAGCGGCGGCACCCTCAGCATCTTCGGGCTCGACCCGACGGTCCAGGGCTCGCAGATCCGCGCTCGTCTGGGCGTCGTGCCCCAAGAAGACACACTCGAGCTCGAGCTCTCGGTGCGCAAAAACCTCGAAATGTTCGCGCGCTACTTCGACCTGCCCCGTCGCGTCGCGCGCGAACGCACGACCGAACTGCTCGCCTTCGCGCAGTTGAGCGACCGCGAGAACGACAAGGTGGACAATCTTTCGGGCGGGATGAAACGGCGACTGACTATCGCGCGGGCGCTGATTAACAGACCCGAGCTTCTCATTCTAGATGAACCCACCACGGGTCTGGATCCCCAAGCGCGTCACTTGCTCTGGGAGCGACTGTATCGACTCAAGCGCGAAGGGGTGACGTTGATCATCACGACGCACTACATGGACGAGGCCGAGCAACTCTGCGACCGACTGGTCGTCATGGACCGAGGCTCAATCGTCGCTCAGGGAACGCCCCGATCCCTGATCGACACGTACTGCACCCGCGAAGTGGTCGAACTTCGCTTTGGCGTCGACACGCACGAGGTGTACTTTGAACGTCTTTCGGTCCTGGCGCAACGTGTTGAAGTCCTGCCCGATCGCGTTCTGCTCTACGTCGATCAGGGCGATGAGACACTCAAGGCAGTGCACGCCAGTGGACTCGCTCCCTCGAGCGCCCTCGCTCGACGCAGCTCGCTCGAAGACGTCTTCTTGCGTCTCACCGGTCGAACCTTGGTGGAGTGACGTGGACGCTCCCTTAGAACCGGGACTGGGCTGGGCCCGCTGGCGTCGGAGCTGGTGGTACCACGCGGCCTTCTACGCCGAGACTTGGCGCGGCTCCGTGGCGAGTTCGGTACTATTCCCCTTCTTTTACCTGGCCGCGCTGGGCGTGGGCGTCGGGCATCTGGTCTCGCAGGGTGCGGGACTAGTCCAGGGCCAGACCTACCTGCACTTCATCGCGCCAAGCCTGCTCGCCACGACCACGATGCAACTCGGCGAAAGCGAGTCAATGTGGCCCGTCTTGGCTTCGCTTAAATGGTTTCGGACCTACCACGCCGCGGCCGCGACACCGCTCGACCCCGAAGACATCCTCTACGGCAAGCTCTCGTGGGTCACGACCCGAGGGTTCGCGATGTCGATCATCTACACGATCGCCATCGCGATCTTCGGCGCCACGCAGTCCTGGTGGTGCCTCGCGCTGCCCTTTCTCGGGGCACTGATCACTTTGGCCTTCGCGGCTCCGCTGGTGGCCTACGCTGCCACGGCCGAGAGTGACGTTTCCTTCACGACCATCTACCGTTTTGCATTCATTCCAATGTTCTTGTTCTCCGCGACCTTCTATCCGATCTCGTCGTACCCCCCGTACCTACGACCCTTCGTGCAACTCGTGCCCCTCTATCACGGCGTCGCGTTGGCGCGTGAGGCCGCCTACGGAACTGGCTCGTTCGCCGTCATCGTGACGCACCTCGCGGTTCTCGTCGCCATGGCCGCCGCGGGTCTGTGGTGGGGTAAGCGCACGATGAGACGACGATTGGTCGACTGATGTTGACGCGCGTACTTCCTCAATTCGGTACACGGCGATCCCTTCGGGTCTTTGAGCGCAACTTCGCCATGTACCGCAAACAGTGGTACATGCTGGTATCGGGCTTCTTCGAGCCGCTGTTCTACCTGCTTAGTCTCGGAATCGGACTCAATCACCTCATCGCACCCCTGCACGTCGATGGGCGAATCGTGAGTTACGCCACCTTCGTGGCGCCCGGCATGCTCGCGACCTCTTCGATGAACGGCGCGATGATCGACACGATCTTCAATACGTTCTTTCGTCTCAAGGTCTCGCGCAGTTACGAAGCCATTCTCTCGACGCCCCTCGACGTGCGCGACGTCGCCCTCGGCGAGGTCTGGTGGGCGCTGGCGCGTGCCGCCTTGTACTCGGCTTCGTTCATCATCTGCATGGTGCTCCTCGGAGACGCCGCCAGCGCCTGGGTCATTCTTTGCTGGCCCGGCGCGATACTCACGAGCTTGGCCTTTAGTTGCGTCGGTCTCGCCGCGTGCACGTACCTGCGCAACTGGCAGGACTTCGACCTCGTCGCCCTCGTGCAGTTGCCACTCTTCTTGTTCTCCGCGACGTTCTTCCCCCTATCGATCTATCCGAGGTGGATCGCGGCCATCGTGTACTTTTCGCCGCTGTACCAATCAGCCGCGTTGCTCCGCGCGCTCTCGCTGGGCCAGTTCCATTGGAACCTGGTCGTGCCCATCATCTATCTAAGTATGATTTCTTTGGTGTGTTTGCGCATCGCGGCGCGACGCTTCCAAGCGATCCTGGTTCCCTAGGCGCCATCGCGATTCGGCGGGGAGCAAGCGAAATCCCCGGGCCTTCGCCCGGGGACTAAGTACGCTTCACGACGAAAAACTAGTCGTTGAGAACGTCAACGAGCTTGCGACCACGGCGAAAGCCAAACTTGACCTTGCCCTCGGCGAGCGAGAACAGCGTGTCGTCCTTGCCGATGCCGACGTTGCGGCCCGGGTGAAACTGCGTGCCACGCTGACGAACGATGATGCTGCCCGCCTGCACCGCGGTGCCGTCAAAGGCCTTCACGCCGAGGCGCTGAGCGTTAGAGTCGCGGCCGTTGCGAGTAGAACCGCCGCCTTTGGTCTTGGACATCGATGCTCCTTAAGCCTTCGCCGAGATCTTCGTGATCTCAACGGTCGTGTAGTGCTGACGGTGGCCCCAGCGACGGCGCTGGATGGACTTCGCCTTGTAGGTGAGGGCCCGGATCTTGGGACCCTTCTCCTCGCCGATGATGGTGCCGGTGACCAGCGCGCCCTTGAGCGCCGGTCCCGCGACCACTTGATCACCGTCCACGAGCAAAACGGGCTCAAATTCAACGGCGGTGCCCACGTCCTCGGGGCGCAGGTCAACGCGGACCATCTGGCCCTCGGTGACTCGCTCCTGGGAAGTTCCTACTCGAATGACGGCGTACATAGGGTTTCCATACTAGCGCACGCGACCACTGCCCTCGATCGCTAGAGCCCGGTTTCCACCAAGAAGCCGCGTCCGTCACAGACCTGGCAAATGGTCGAGACCGACTCCAAGAGGCCCTCATTGACGCGCTTGCGCGTCATTTCCACGAGGCCGAGTTCGGAGATGTCAAAGACCTGCGTGCGCGTCTTATCGCGCGACAGCGCTTGACGCAGGGCCGAGGCGACCGCTTCGCGATTCCCTCTGGCTTCCATGTCGATGAAGTCGATCACGATTATCCCACCAATGTCTCGCAGTCGCAGTTGGCGTGCCACTTCTTCGGCCGCCTCGAGGTTATTGCGAAAAACGGTCTCTTCGAGATTGTTGGTACCCACGTTCTTGCCCGTGTTGACGTCAACGACCGTTAGGGCCTCGGTGCGCTCAATGATGAGCGAGCCGCCCGACGGGAGAAAGACTTTACGGTCCAAGGCGCGGTGGAGTTGTTCGTGCACGAAGTAGCGCTCGAAGAGAGGCAGTTCCTCCTTGGAGCGGTCGTAGTACTCAATACGGTCCGCGAGTTCAGGGTTAACGGCCAGTACGTACTCGCGTACTTTCTCATACAGGTCGCGATCGTCGATCATGACCCCGCGGTAGTCCTCGTTGAGCTCCTCGCGCAGCACCCGCACCGCGAGGTCGAGGTCGCGATAGACCAAGCGAGGCTGATTGGACTTGGCCACCTCAGCCTCAATCGCGGCCCACTTCTCGGACAGGGACGCGACGTCTCGCGAGAGGTCTTCGGCACTGACCCCTTCGGCGGCGGTACGAATGATGATTCCGTGACGATCGGGCTTTATTTCGTCGATGATCTTGCGAAGTCGACGGCGCTCGCCATCGGCCAGGCGCTTGGAGATTCCAATCGTCGAGGAGTTCGGCACCAACACCGCGAATCGTCCCGGCAGTGAGACCTCCTGCGTGAGACGGGCACCCTTCGCGCCGATGGCGTTCTTGGTCACCTGGCAGACCACCGTCTGACCGGCCCGGATCATCTCCTCGATTCTCTTGTTGTTCGAGGACTGCTCGACTTCGTCGCGGTCAAAGGTGACGTCGCCGCGGTAGAGAACGGCGTTCTTGGGAATCCCAATGTCGACAAAGGCCAACTCCATGCCCGGAAGCACGTTTTGGATGCGTCCGACGTAAATGTTGCCGTCTATTTGATTGGTTTCATCGGCCTGCTTCGCGACGATGTATTCGACCATCGTGCGACCTTCCAGGGTGGCGATGTGCGTCGCGGTGGCGGTGGAGTGCACGCACATCAAATAGCGCCCCTGGGCCCGGGTGCGGCGTTCACCACCGCGGCGTCGCTTGCCGCGGCCACGAGCATTCGTGTCGTCGCTTTGCATCTCGGGCGCGGACGCTTCGACTGGTGCCTCCGCGGGACGGCGCGCCCCGTTGGACTGGCGCACGTTGGTCTGGTTCTGGCCCCCCGAGGAGCGGTTTCCTTGGCCGCGGCCGCGGCCGCCGCGACGTCGCCGATTCCCACTCGGCGCGTTGGCCGCGCTCGCACCGTTCGCGCTCGCATTGGCGCTGGTCGCAGCGCCCGCAGGAGCGGGCCGAGTATCGCCAATTCGCGGCGCGGGCCGCGTGTCGCCGACCTGAGGGCTAGGAGAGGATGGGGGTGTAGCGGGTGTAGTTTCGTCGCTCACGACGGAGACTCCTTGCGTTCTTGAGTGGTGGCAGCGCCACTGCACTGAATGAGTTCGCACGCGCCAAGAAGCGCGCGCCGGGGTTGGTAACAAGAGAAAGTGCGAGCGGCGTGAGGACGACCACGGCTAGCCAAGAAATAATCATCTGTAGCCCGGTCGTATGAAACACTTCAGTCCTCAATGCGGTGCGCGACTGCCAGTACGGCGTCGCGGCGACGTTCGCTTCGCGCCCAGGTACACCGTGTACCAAGACACCCAACCGGAACAGACTACCCCACGACCCCCCTAACCACGCCCCTTCACCGTCGAAGTAGTCGACTTTTGGCCGCCCGTCCCCGTTTTAGAGTTCTTCGTCACCGCCGTCGTTAAGAGATTCTTGAAAGAAACGGGCTTGACGGGGTGAGCCACGAGATAGTTGAACGCTTCCGCCACCACCGGCGCGGCAGCGTCAGCGCCGTACCCTCCCTGGGCGATCACGCAAATGACGACGTATTTGGGGTGCGTCGTTGGACCAAAGCCCACGAAGAGCGAATTGGGCTCTTGACCGTGTTGGTTGCTCGCCGTACCCGTCTTACCGGCAATGGGAAAGTTCGTCAACGAGAAATTCGTGATGGAGTGAAAGGTGTAATACCCAGTACCGCGAGGATTGCTCACGACGCCCTCAAGACCTTGCAATATGGGATTGCGGATGCTGGGGGGCAAGTGCACGTGTCCAAGCACTCGGGGTTGATAGCGAATGACGACCTTGCCGTGTGCGTTGACGACCGCGGCCGCGACTTCGGGTTCGTACAGCGTGCCTCCGTTGGCGAAGGTCGCGTAGGCGTTGGCGAGGGCGATCGGCGTGATGGCAGTCGTTCCCTGACCGAAGGCCATCTCAATATTGTCGCCCGTGTACCACGCGACGTTTGGGAACGCCTGGGGTGCCGCCGCGTGGAGCGCTTGGCGAACTTGGGGTGAGTCGACACGCCCGACGGCTTCATTAGGCAAATCAATGTTGGTGTACTGGTCGAGACCGTACTTGGTGGCGACGTTTTGAATCGGGGTTTCGCCGTAGTGGCTCTGCTGGGACCAGAAGAGGTACCCGAGGTTGTAGAAGTAGTAGTCCGAGGAGACCGTGATGGCCAGGGGAAGGTCCACGGGTCCCGCGGCCGAGTTGTCGTCGTCGTGAAAGACGCAACCATGACCACCTTGCAGACAGCCGGGAACTTTAAACGTGCCAGTGTCGTCGATGACCTTGTAGGCCGGAAAGATGCCCGTTTGCAACGCGGCCGTCGCCGTGATCAGCTTGAAGGTGGAACCTGGTGTGTACAGGCCCTGGATGGCGTAGTTGTTGAAGGCGCCCTCCTTGAGCAACTGCTGGAAGGTCGCGTTGGAGAGGCCGTTCACGAAGGAATTCAAGTTGAACGAGGGATAACTCGACATTGCCAGCACGGCACCGTTGTTCGGGTCGAGCACGATCGCGGCTCCGTTGAGCGCGGCCGGGCGCTTGCCCGACACCGGGTCCACCGACTTTCTCACGGCCAAGATGTCGCTCGCCAGGTAGCCGTCAAGAGCGCGCTGGAGGCCCTCGTCAATGTTCAACACGACCGTGTCGCCGACTTGAGGTTGGGTCGTGTGTACCGCACCCAAAATGGCGTTATTCGCGCTCACTTCCAACGTGCTCGTCCCGTCCTTGCCCCGAAGGAAGTGCTCATAGAACGACTCGATGCCGGTTTTTCCAATGGTGGAGTCGGTCCGGTAGCCCTGGTTTGGATTGGCCGCAATCTCGGCGCCGGTAATAGGTCCCACGTAGCCGAGTACCTGCGCGGCGACGTCGCCTCCGTTGGGGTAGGACCGCCGCGAAACGTCAAGGACCGACACGCCGGGGAACTCGACAGGATGCAACTTGATGAACTCCACGACGTTCGCCGGCGCGTTCGCCATGATGGGAGCGGGCTGGTAGGGGTCGTACTGCACGTTGTTCAAATCGGCGTTGATCTGTGCGACGCTCAAGCCCGTCAGCGAGGCGAGCGCACCCTTGATGGTCGGATGCAGCGACGCCTCGGCTCGCGAGAGTCGAATCTCCGTGGTGGTGATATTGGCAACGAGCGGGTGTCCGGTGCGGTCGTCGATAACGCCGCGGGTCGCGGGAATCGTACTGACGCGATAGGAGTTGGATTGCTCCGCCGCGACCGACGACTGGTAGTTAACAATCTGCAGGAAGAAGAGGCGTACGACGAGCAGACTAAAAAGTACGAGGAAGAACCCGCCGATGACGAGCCATCGCCGCTCGGGACGCGAACGCACTTCGTCCGGCGACGCGACGAGATCTCGAATGCCCACCGGTTTTGGTTCGTTGATCGTCCGCCCTCGACCGCGAAAAGGGTGGAGGGAGACCCAAGGGCGCCAAAGGCGCGAGAACCACGATCCGGTGGGGCGGTCTCGCCACGATCCTTTCATCGACGCGAGCGCGCCAATCCCGACGACCAACGAGCGAGACGCGTGACGGGCCGCGCCAAGATCATGAACGCTACGGCGTTCACCAACATCATGGGCGCCACGCTGTTACGCCAGAGCGAGAAGTCAAGAGCGAAGGCGCCGGCCGCGACAAACAGTGCGGGAGCGAACAGGCCCCCGACACCCGCCAGGACCGGCGTAACCCACCACGCGGCCGACTCCAGGTCACCCACACCCTCCTTGCCGAGTCGCGAGGCGCCGTAGGCAAGTGTCAACGCCACGAGCGCGCTGAGGCCAAAGGGCGTGACCGAGTGAGTGTCAAAGAAGACGCCAGCGACCAAGGCGCTCCACAGCCCGAGCCCCGTTCTGCCCACGAGGCCCAGGCACAAGGGCCACAGCCACACGATCATGACCACGACTCCCGCGAATCGAAGCGACGAAAAGACGGAGAGTTGCAGCGCCACCAGAAAAAGCGTCACGATCGTGACGGGTATGACACTGCGAGTCACGCCGCAGGCTCCCACAACACGACGTCGACGTAGGCGAGGTGCCGGATGTCGGCGGCCGGCTGCAAGGTCAAATCGTAGGTGGCGGCGCCAGGAGTGAGCGTGACCGTTTTCACGAAAGCTACGGGCAGACCTGACGGGTACAGCCCCCCACTGAGACCATCCGTGGAGAGCCTGGTCCCCGGAGTAATGGCCGCCGAGAACGGCACCGACGTCGCCGAGAGTCCGTGATTGACGCCATTGCCCCCGACGATGAGGTCGGTCTTGCCCTTCGCGAACGTGACGCCCACTTGGGAGTGCGTGTCGGAGATGAGTTGCACCGTCGCGCCGTGAGGCGTCGTGTCGATGACGTGACCGACCAAACCGCCGCTGGCCACGACCGGCATCCCCGTCAGCACTCCGTCGTCACGACCCTTGGCGATGTCAATGGTGGCCGCGAAGTTCGTGGGCGAAATCGCGCTTACTTGGGCGGTCACCAGGCCCAGCGCGCCGACAAAGGGCACGTGGAGATCTGACGTGAGTTGCATCATCTGGCGCTCGAACGCCCACGCCTCGTTGGCCCGCAACTCCGCTCGACCAAGCTGATAACGAAGCTTCTGATTCTGAGCGACGACGTCGCTGTAGTTGATGGCGCCCGCCAGGGTGTGCCCGATGGGACGCGCCACGGCATTGATCACGAGACTAAACGGGGCGACCACGAGGTTCGCCGCGCTTCGAAGTCCCGATACCACGCCACCCGTGAGGTAGAGCAAGATGACGACCGTCAGTGCAAGGACGCTCGTCGTCCAGGCCCGCCGGCGCGAGCGCTCGCTGACCACGGTTCTATCGTGAAGGGCTGGTCTTCAGCATCCGTGCGAAGACGTCGAGTTCCTCGAGGCACATGCCGCTACCGAGTGCAACGCAGTTCAGCGGATCATTGGCGATAATGATCGGCATGTTGGTCTCGTACTCGAGCCGAGCCGCTAAACCGGCCAGCAGTGCGCCTCCGCCCGTCAGCACAATGCCCTGTTCCATCAGGTCCGAGGAGAGTTCGGGCGGTGTTCGGTCGAGCGTGACCTTCACGGCGTCCACGATTGCCTGCACGGGTTCTTCGATCGCTTGGCGAATCTGCTCGGTCGAAATGACGACCGTCTTAGGTAGGCCGGTCACGAGGTCGCGTCCACGAATTTCGGCGCGTAACTCCTCTTCGAGGGGAAAGGCCGAACCAAGTTGAATCTTGATCTCCTCCGCGGTGCGCTCGCCGAGGGCCAATTGAAACTCTTTCTTCACGTAGGCCACCAACGCCTCATCGAGTTCATCGCCACCGACACGAATCGATTGACTCGTCACGATGCCACCCAGTGAGATGACCGCGACCTCCGTCGTGCCGCCTCCAATGTCGACGACCATGTTGCCGGTGGGCTCATGAATCGGAAGTCCCGCCCCAATCGCGGCGGCCATCGGCTCTTCGATGATGTACGCCTTGCGGGCACCCGCGAACTCGGCCGCTTCCATGACGGCACGCTGCTCGACGCCCGTGATCCCCGAAGGCACGCAGATCACCATGCGCGGCTTAGCGAAGCGGCGCTGGTGAACGCGATGGATGAAGTAGCGGAGCATCTTTTCGCAGATTTCAAAGTCCGCGATGACGCCATCTTTCAGTGGACGAATCGCTTGAATGTTGCTCGGCGTGCGGCCGATCATCCGCTTGGCCTCGGCGCCGACGGCCAGAGGCTTGCCGTCTTTCACGTCAACCGCGACCACCGACGGCTCATTCAAAATGATGCCGCGCCCGCGAACGTACACCAGGGTGTTGGCCGTGCCGAGGTCAACCGCCATGTCACGACCCAGGAGAGAAAAGCGACTGTCAACCATGAGTTTCCTTTAGTACGCTGGCGCCGACGCCGCCGCGTTTCCCCTAAGGCTAGGCCATGATGGCGACCTTTGACCAGCAAGTGCCCTTAGACCAGGTGAGGAAAGAAGAGCGCGATTTCGCGAGCGGCCGATTCGAGCGAATCTGAACCGTGCACCAGGTTCTCTCGAACTTCACTCGAGAGGTCTCCACGGATGGTTCCGGGGGCCGCCTCCTTTGGGTTGGTCGCCCCAATGGTGGTGCGAACGACTCGCCACGTGTCTTCGTCCCCCTCGAGAACGCCTACGAGCACGGGACCCGAGGTTAGGAATTCAACCAGTGGATCAAAGAACGGCTTACCGTCGTGCTCGGCGTAGTGGACTCTCACTGTGGTCTCATCGAGGGTACGAACCTCGGCCGCCACGAGGCGAAGTCCGCGACGCTCGAAGCGCGTGAGAATCTCCCCCATCAGACCGCGGCGAACGCCGTCGGGCTTCACGATTATGAGCGTTCGGTCCACGGCGAGTCAGCCTACTTCGCTTCACCGTGATGACGTGAAGCGACGTGGAGCACCTCGGCGCGTACTTCGGCGACCAGATACAAACTGCCCGCGACGACGATCAAGTCATCGTCACTGGAACGCTCGCGCGCGTGCGCCAGCGCCACGACACCACTGGGATGCTCGTAGGCCGTGGCCCCTTGTCGACGGATGGCGTTGACGACCTCACCGACGGGCATCGCCCGCGGCGAGTGCGGCGCGCAGCAGTGGAACTCCGTGAATCCAGCGCCCAGAAGTGGCGCGACCATGTCATCAACGTCGCGACCATTCAGCATTCCCAACACGCATCGGCGCGCTCCGCGAATATCGAAAGCTCCGTCCAGGGTGGCCACCAGTGCGCGAACGCCCGCCGGATTGTGCGCGCCGTCAACGACGATGGTGGGATTTCTTGAGATGATCTCCATTCGCCCAGGCATGCGGACGTGGGCGAGCGTCGTCGTGACCACTTCAATGCCCAGCGAGCGTCCGAGAAAGGCCTCCGCCGCGACGATGGCCGTGGCGGCGTTCATCCCTTGGTGGATACCGTGCAGAGACACGAGCACGTCTTCGTAGCGCTCGTAGGGCGTGCGAACGGTGATGACCCTCCCCCCGAGGGCCAAGTCGTTTCGCTCTAGTTCGAATTGACTCTCGAGCAGCCACAGGTCGGTCCCGAGTTCATTCGCGCGCGCTTGGGCGATTTCCACGACGAGGGCGTTGGTCGTCGCCACGATGGCGACGCCCGCGGGCCGAAAGATGCCGACCTTGTCCGTGGCGATGGCCCCAATGGTGGTGCCTAAGACCGCCGTGTGGTCGAGGTCGACGTTCGTCAGAATCGACACGTCGGCGTCGATGACGTTGGTCGAATCCCACGTCCCCCCCATGCCCACTTCAATGACCGCGACGTCGACACCTTCGTCAGAAAAGTGCAAAAACGCCGCTACCGTCAAGAGTTCAAAGCGCGTGAGGACGACCCCGCTGACCTGTTCAGCGTCGGACAGCCGTTCGAGGAGCCCCACGAAAGCCCCGTCGTCCAAGGGCTCTCCGTTGACGGCAATGCGCTCGTTCACCGCGTGCAGATCGGGGCTGGTAAATGTCCCTACGCGCAGTCCGGTGCCGTGAAGGAGCGCGCTCGTGAGCGTCGAGGTCGTGCCTTTGCCGTTGGTGCCGGTGACGTGAACGCTCGGGTAATCACGGTGGGGATCGGCGAACAGCGCCAGCGTGTCGACGATGGGGGCCAGCGTCGGTGGCGCTTGGCGATTCGGTGCCACTCGCTCGAAGTCAACGTGGCTTTCCAGCCAGTCCAGGGCCCCGCCGTACGACGTGAACCGCACGACTTAACTCGCGCGACGGGTTCTCGTCGTTTTTCTCAACTCGTACAACGGCGCCGTGTTGGTGCGAACCGCTTCGGCATTCACCACGCAGCGAACGACGTCACTGCGGCCGGGCACGTCGTACATCGGCTCGAGCAATACCTGCTCGAGAATCGAACGAAGACCGCGCGCACCGGTGCCGCGCTCCAGGGCCAGGTCGGCAATGGCCACGAGTGCTTCTTCCTCGATCACCAATTCGACGCCGTCCATGGCGAGCACCTGTTGGAACTGCTTGACGAGCGAGTTCTTCGGTTCGGTCAACACGCTGATGAGCATTCCCTGGTCCAGTTGGCGCACGGCACCAATGATGGGGAGCCTTCCGATGAACTCAGGAATCAATCCGAACTTGACGAGGTCCTCGGGCAGCACGTGGCGGAACAGTTCAACGTCACCCGTGCGCCGCGACGCCACGGGCTGATTGAAGCCCATGGACTTTTTCCCCAGCCGGCGTTCGATGATCTCTTCGAGACCCGCGAAGGCGCCACCGCAGATGAACAAGATGTTCGAGGTGTCGATGGTGATGAACTCCTGGTGCGGATGCTTGCGGCCACCCTGAGGTGGCACACTCGCCACGGTCCCTTCGAGAATCTTGAGCAACGCTTGCTGCACCCCTTCGCCCGATACGTCACGCGTGATCGAAGGATTCTCGGCTTTCCGGGCGATCTTGTCGATCTCGTCGATGTAGATGATGCCGCGCTCGGCTCGCTTCACGTCAAAGTCCGCGGCCGAAAGCAATTTCAGGAGGATGTTTTCCACGTCTTCACCGACGTATCCGGCTTCGGTCAACGCCGTCGCGTCGGCGATGGCGAAGGGCACGTTGAGCATGCGCGCGAGCGTCTGGGCGAGGAACGTCTTGCCACAGCCCGTGGGACCGAGTAGCAAAACATTGGACTTGGCGACTTCGACGTCGTCGTCGTGCAACGGTCCCGTCTGAATTCGCTTGTAGTGGTTGTAAACGGCTACGGAGAGAATCTTCTTCGCCTCGATCTGTCCGATCACGAACTCGTCGAGAAACGCCGAAATCTCTCGGGGGGTCGGGAGTTCGTCGAGCACGAACTCGGGACGATCACCGAACTCGTCGGCAATGATGTCATTGCACAGATCAATGCACTCGTCGCAGATATAGACGCTGGGGCCCGCGATGAGCTTCTTGACCTGCTTTTGACCCTTCGCACAGAAACTGCACTTGATTAGGTCGCTGCCCTCACCAAACTTTGCCACGGATTCCCTCCGACACGAGCGGACCAGACCATCCTAGGAGGCGCGCCCCACGAAACCAGGCACCTAGACGCGAGCGCTGATCACTTCGTCGATGAGGCCATATTCCACGGCTTCCGCCGCACTGATGATGAAGTCACGGTCAGTGTCTTTAGTGATGCGCTCGACCGACTGCCCGGTGTCGGCGGCCAGCATGGAGTTCAACATGTCCTTCATACGCAAAATCTCACGGGCCTGGATCTCGATGTCCGACGCCTGGCCCCCCACCCCGCCCCAGGGCTGGTGTAGCAAGACGCGCGCGTGCGGCAAGGCGTAGCGCTTGCCCTTCGCGCCCGCACCGAGCAGCACGGCCGCGGCCGAGGCGGCCTGGCCGAAGCAGAACGTGGAGACGGCGGGCTTGATGTACTTCATCGTGTCGTAAATCGCGAGCAGCCCGGTGATGTCGCCACCGGGTGAGTTGATGTAGAGATTGATGTCCTTGTCCGGATCCTCTGATTCAAGGAACAGCATTTGGGCGCAGATCAAATTAGAGACGGCATCGTCAATGGGCGTTCCCAAGAAGATGATGCGCTCGCGCAACAGCCGACTGTAGAGGTCGTAGGCGCGCTCGCCACGATTGGACGACTCCACGACCGTCGGGACGAGGTAGTTCTGAGCTCGAAAGTTGTCGTTCACGCCACCACCTTAGGCGTCAAGATCGTGGGACTGGTCCTTGTCCAACAGGGCCCGGTCGATCTCAATTCCTTGGGGGTCGACGTAGGTGACGTGGGCCATCAACCAGCGCGAGGCCTTCATTTTGGCGACTTCCGAACGAAAGGTGATGGCCCGCCCGGTGTCGCGAAGATTTTCACGCAATACGTCCGAGGTCACGTTCATTGCTTGCGCGGTGGTTTCGAGTTCTTCGTCGATCTCTTCGTCGGTCGGATCAAGATTCTCCACGCGCACCAACGCGCGCAGAGCGAGGTCGATACGCACCGCACGCGCCGCATCATCTCGCAGGGTCGCGAGCAACTGCTCGGGCGTTTGGTTCGTCACCTGCATGAAGGTCTCGAGCGTGAGCTTTTGTTGTTCGAGACGGTGACCGAGGTCGTGAAGACGCTCGTTCGTCTCGTCGTCGAGGAGTGACTGGGGCAGTTCCACGTCACCCAACAGATCACTCAACGCGACGAGCGCGGCGTCACGCTGGGACATTTGCGCTTCCACCACCCGCATGCGACGCATTTGATCGACAATGGCGTCACGCATTTCGTCGGCACTTTGCCATTCAGTATTCTCTTGCACCCACTCATCGCTCAACTCAGGCAGTTCACGCTCTTGAACCTTCTTCAGCGTCAACTGGTACGTCGCGACGACACCCCCACCGGCGCTGCCGTTGAGTTTGAGTTCCTCGCCGGCGCGCATGCCAACGATGAGCTCGTCGACTCCTTCAGTGATCACGCCTGACCCGACGGTGTACATGTAGTCACTCATGTCGAGCGGCTCGACGTCGGTGGCGATCTGCTCGACGTGGGCGTCCATCGTCACGAGGTCTCCCGTCACGATCGGGCGATCCACGTCTACGAGGATGGCGTCGGTCTCGCGGAATCGGTCGATTTGCGCGTTGACCTCGTCGTCACCGACCACCGGCGAAGGAATCGTCACGCGCAGTTCGTGGTGACCCCTAAGGTCCACTTCGGGTCGAACTTCCACTTCGGCGTCAAAGACTAAGGGGCCATCCTCCTCGCCGCTCGCGACCGTGATGTCGGGCTGAGCGATGGGGTCAATCAGCGTGTCAGCGACCGCGTGCGCGTAAAAATCCGGTAGCGCGTCGCGAATCGCCTCGGCGCGCAAAGCGCCCGGTCCCCCTAAATGGGCGATGAGCACGTTCTTCGGGACTTTTCCCTTACGAAAGCCCTTGATCGAGATCTGCTTGGCGAGTTTGACGGCAGCGGCATCAATCGCTGATTCCATCTCGCCTTCGTCGACCTCGACCGTGAGCTTGACTTTATTGTTATCGACGATCGTGGACGTGGCGCGCATAGGGAAATAAAGCCTATCGGCTCCCACGCGAACCTTAAATCATAATGGAAAGTGCTTCGGCGAAGACCCGAGCGACACCGACATTTCCACGTACCTGCGTTGCCGACGCCGCCAAAAAAGCCTCCGCGCTGATGCGACCCGCCGCCCGCCGCCAGAATAGAGCGACCGGCGTCGTGATCTCGAGGTTGACCAGGGGGGCGTCTTGGCCCCAGACCACCGCGCGACCCTGCGTGACACCAATCACGACCGAGCGCGCCAAACGTCCACTCAGGTTGAGACGAAGTACCAACCCTTCGGGTGCGTTCATCTTCTTTCCGACGACGTAAGGCAGCGCCGCCTCGAAGCGATTCATCACGATCTCTTCGCCACTGCCGTGATCATCGGCTGGCTCGAGCAAAGCGTCGCGCACGTCTTGAAGGTGGATCCAGCTGTCAAGGACACGCGTCTCCATGAAACGGTGATACGGGCGCTCGCCCTCGGGGCTCCAGCCCACCCGCGCCCACGACTCGTCGTCGAGGGCGCGCAGTCTCGTCAGTGAGTCACCCGCCGTCTGACGAAAGAGGGCGAGTACTTCAGGTCCCGAGAGCGCACGAAAGTATTCGACGAAGGCTTCGTTCAGTTCCCCGATGGGATTTCGAACGTAGCCGGGCCACGCCGCTTCGTGCGTTGGTGGAACCTCCCCGCGCACGAGGAGCTCAAATCCCACGAGGTGACTGATCACGTCCTGCACGCTCCAGCCCGGGCAGCTCGTCGAACGCTGGTAGGCCGTGTCAGGCTGGGGGCGCATCAGTCGCTCGAGGGACGACCACGTCTCGTCGAGCGCGTCAATTATCCAGTCGTACGCCACTAGACACCTCCTCGCTGGAGCCTAGGCAACCCAAGGCGCCCTCGGCGTGTGCCAGCATGGATACCTCGGGAAGTAGCGCAGCTTGGTTAGCGCGCCTGGTTTGGGACCAGGAGGCCGCGGGTTCGAATCCCGCCTTCCCGACTCGTACGACTTAACTGGCTCATCGGATTCTGATGGGGTCGCCTTCATTGGACGACGATCGAGCCGAGCACTCGCCAGTTCGGTTTTCCGGCGTAGAGCAAGGCTCTGATCCGGTAGTTCTCGAAGTTGCGAAAGCCAAAGCCCACGCGTTTGATGCGCTTGATGAGGTTGTTGAGCGCTTCGGTTGGTGCGTTGGTGATTCGTGCCAGGTGATAATTGCAGATCTTGTCGAACCACTCTTTGAGCGTTCGTCCGAGTTTTCTGATCTCGGGTGGCATGGCTTTCTTCAGGCAATGGGTCTGTAAGTCTTCGAGCATCGCTCGGGCCTCCTCGGGGTCCTCGCACCGATAAAAATCGCGCAGCCGTTCCTTCACCCGATAAGCGAGGGCCACTTCGGCGTGCGGGTCGCCCAGGGCCAGGAGCGAGCTCAGTCGCGTGGCCTGCTCCGCACTGAGTTTCTCCTCGCCCACGAGGAGGGCTCGTCGCACTCGATAGAGCGGATCGTCTCTTCGACCCCGGTGGCCCAACTGTTCGTTCTGGACTCTGCGTCGAACACTGTCCAGGCACCGATTCGCCAGGGAGGTCACGTGAAAGCGGTCAACGACCTGCGCCGCTCGCGGGAGCATCACGGTGTAGACAGCGGCGTAGGTGGACGACATGTCGAGGGCCCCGTAGGTGATGCGATGGCGCCAGGCTTCGGGTTGTTCGCCAATGAAACCGGCCACGTCCACGTAGCTGCGCGTGGGCAGAATATCGATGATCTGGTGGTTGCCCACGTCCGAGACGGTCGTGAGGTAACTGGTGTGATGACCACCGAGTCGCACGAAGCTGGTCTCGTCGAGGCCGAGGGCGGTGGTTTGATTGAGGCGCTTCTTGTCCGCTTCGAGCAGCGCGGTGCCGTAGGTCGTGACGGCGTCGTTCACGGTGTGCCAGTCACAGGAAAGTTCCCCCGCCACTTCCTTCACGGTGCGACCCGTGCCCACTTGCATCGTGGCCCACTTGGCGGCTCTCGTGGTGAGCAGGCAGTGCGTGGCGGCGATGCGGTGATCGCTGAGCACCCAGCTCTTCATCGAGCAGGCGTCGTTGACACAGCGCATTCGGTGCTTCTTCCACGTGAGTCGAATCGGCGCGCCGTAGACGGGCAGGTCGACGTAGGTCACGAGTGGTCGGTCCTTCACGAGGGCGCGACGCGAGCAGCGTTGACAGCGCACCTCACTCACCACCTGTTCGATGCAGAGCGAGACCTCGGGGCCCCGGCGTTCATAGGCGAGCACCCGCACATCTTTCAGCCCCACCAGGGCATCCAAGATTTCGGTAGGGTCAGTCAGGACGAAGGTGCTTCGAGTTTTTTGGGTCACACCTAAAGCCTGAAGCACCTTCGTCTTCTAAAGAGTGACCCTCAAGGCGTCGGCACCCCACTGAAATCCGATGAGCCACTTAACTGAATTGAAAGGTCTCTTGCAGCGCGTCGAGCAAGACCGCGGACTGAAAGGGCTTTTGCAAAAAAATCGAACGCTGAAAGACGTCGGCGCTCTTCACGCTCGAAGACACGCTCAGACCACTCATGAAGATGAATCGAGTGTCGTCGGTTCGCTTCGACACCGCGAGCGCCAATTCTTCACCACCCATACGGGGCATGTTGAGGTCAGTCACGATGACGTCGTAGGGCGACGTTGCCTTCTCCACCAGCTCGAGCGCCTCGAGTCCGTCTTTGGCGACGTCGACGAGATAGTGCTCCGCACGAAGAATCTGTTCGAACATCATCAAAATGGCGGGTTCATCGTCAACCACGAGCAGGCGTCGCCCGTGCGCGAGATACGGGTCCTGTAGCTCCACATCGTCATTATTCGCCGTGAGTATGGCCTCGACATCGGATACGGCCGGCAGGATCAGTGCGAACCGAGAGCCGTGGCCCGGCGTCGTCGTCACCTCGAGTCGTCCTCCATGAGATTTTGCGATGGCCTGTGACGTCGAGAGACCAAGTCCCGTGCCCAGGCCGACGGGCTTCGTCGAGTAGAAGGGTTCGAATATTCTTTCGAGCACTCTTTTGTCGATACCGATTCCGCTGTCGACCACCTCAACGTAGACGTATCGACGTCCGTCGACGTCGGTCATTATCCTCCCGGCGTCGCTTCCGTACCCATTGCGGGCCCCGACTTCGAGATGGCCCCCGTTGGGCATTGCGTCTCGCGCGTTGGTGATGAGGTTCAGAACTATCTGCATCAACTGCGTCACGTCGCCTAATACGGGCCATACGCCCTCATCTAGATGCACTCGCACGTCAATATTCTTCGGCAGTGTTTCGCGACTGAATTGAAGCACTTCTCGCAAAAGTTTCGCGACGTCGACCACTCCTCGCTCTCCATCAACGCCGCGCGCGAACGCGAGAACCTGTTGAATCATCTGTGCTCCGCGCTTTACACCGTTTCCCAACGAATGAAGCAGCTCGCGTTTGGATTCCTCAGTCTCGCCATTTTCGAGCACGCCGAGAGTCAACAAGACCGGGGTGAGCACGTTATTGAGATCATGCGCCATGCCGCTGGCGAGGGTGCCGATGCTCTCCATACGTTGGTGACGCGCTCGGTTCTCTCGCTCTAAATTGATGGCGGTGACGTCTCGATTCACCCCGAAGACTCCGACCGCGACTCCCTGGTCGTCGCGAATCAGCTGCCAACGACACTCGACGGTGATAAGAGCCCCGCTCTTCGTCTTGTGCTGTTGCTCGCCCGTCCAATAGCCGTCGCGACCGACTTCCGCCAGCGCTAAATGCGCGACTGCAGGGTTGTCGTGCAGCAGTTCAGGCGGCGACGCTCCGGCTACTTCCTCGAACGTCCAGCCATACATCTCTTCAGCGGCCTTGTTCCAGAAGGTGACGCCATGTTCGAAACTGCGAACGATCATCGCGTCTTTGGATCGCTCCACCATCTGAGCCAACAAATGCGCGCGGGTCGCGTCTTCTTTGGCTTTCAGCCTGTCGTTTTGCTCCGACGTCACGTCTCGCCCGGCGATAAATAAACCACCGGGCGCGGGCAGCGTGGTCATTTCGAACCATTGGTCGCGATCAGCCACATACACGATCTTCGAGGTGTATCGATTCTCATCCATCGCGCTCACGTAGCTTGAATACATTTGCGTCTCCTCAAAATTCGAGACGAGCTCGTACACCGAAGCGCCAAGTGCGGCCTTGCGGTCCACGCCAAGGAGTTGAAGACCCGCTTCGTTAATAAACTCGATTTTCCAATCGCGAGTCACAAAGAACAACGCCAAGCCAATGCTGTTGAACGTGTCGGACAGTCGTCGCTCTAAGCGTTCGACGGTTTGACTTTGGCGAATGAGCGTCGTGACGTCGTAGAGAACGCCAACGACGCGCGAGATCCTGCCCTCGGCGTCGTACTCTGCTTCGCCCATGATCCGTACGTCGAGGAGATTTTCGGCTTCGTCGAAAACTCTCGAGAAAACGTCAAAGGCGACCCCCTCCGCCATACAACGTCGAATGAGCATCGTCACACGTGACGATTCGTCGTCGGGAAGTCGCCTCAGCGATTTCTCAAGGTCTGGCTGTCCGCTGCCCTCGACGCTAAGGATCTGGAGGAGTTCCTCGCTCCAAGTGACGATTTCACTGCCGGCCTCCACGGACCAACCGCCAAGGCGAGCGAGGCGCGCCGCCATTTTGGCGACTGAAGTATTGGTACGCAGGCGTTCGCTCGCGCGTGTCTCTTCGCTCACGTCACGCGCCCAACCAATCACCGAGACGATCGAGCCGCTCGCGTCACGAAGGGGCAGATTCGTGATGTCAACTTCGAACACGTCTCCCGATTTACGTCGTCCGCGACTGAGATAGCGCACCGTCTCGCCCGCCACCGACCGTTGGAAATTTTCTTCGGTGAGGGCAAGCATGTCGGCATCAATGAAGGGCGCGAAGTTCATTCCGGTTAACTCTTCGCGAGTACAGCCCAACATGGTGCAGAGATGGTCATTGAAATCGATGAATTGACCATTCAGGCCTAAAACGTAAATGGCGTCCGGATGGGCCTGAAGCAAAGCGTCTAGGCCGCTGCCTCGAAGGAGATTCGCCAGGCGCGTCAATGCGCCCCCCTCTCTCTTCGACTGTGTCTCACGGCTACGACGAACGCTCATTTGAGAATACCGTTCATCACTTCAACCTCGACCCAGCGATTGTAGTGAATTCGTATCAATTTTCGTAGAGAAACCACTTATCGCTTTTCGCGATGAAGCAAATGGTTTCAAACACGCGATTCGACCGTGAATCCGACGGTCGCCCGCTCTCGGTGCCCCCGGCAGGAGTCGAACCCGCAACCTGACGGGTAGAAACCGTCTGCTCTATCCAGTTGAGCTACAGGGGCGCCAACCAAGCGTACCGAACGGACACGCAAGGTGCCTGACCAGCGAGTTGTCGCCCCGACCAGGATCGCTCGTGTGCCATACTGGAGAGCCTTGGTGGGCGTAGCTCAGTTGGTTAGAGCGCCAGGTTGTGGTCCTGGAGGCCGCGGGTTCGACCCCCGTCGCTCACCCCAAGTATCTTGACCAGCGGCCCCGCAATGACTGCGTCGGTGAATGTTCTCGGTCGCCGACTAGATTTCGCCCTAGCGGCTCACGGCGAGTCGAGTGGGAGGCTGACATGACCATCGTTCGCGACTCGTTTTACATCAATGGAGAGTGGGTGAAGGCCACCTCTAGCGACGTACTCGAAGTGACCACGTCGGGCACCGGTGAGCTCTACGCCACGGTTCCCGCGGGAACCGTCGAAGAAGCCAATTCGGCCGTGGAAGCCGCTTCCATCGCCTTTAGTGCGTGGGCCAACACCAGCGCCAAGGAGCGCGGCGAATTTTTGATGCGGATCTCAGAAAAGCTCGCCGAGAGAAGCGACGAGATCGCTTTGGACATCGCCCATGAGGTCGGGATGCCGCTCATGCTCTCCAAGGGAATCCAAGCCGGTCTCCCCACGATGACCTTCGCGGACAACGCACAACGCGCTATGGACTTCGCGTGGGAGGAAGAGGTCGGCAATTCGACCTTGGTGCGCGAACCGGTGGGCGTCGTCGCCGCCATTACCCCTTGGAACTACCCGCTTCACCAGATCGCCAACAAGGTCGCCGCGGCCTTGGCGGCGGGCTGCACCGTGGTCGTCAAGCCGAGTGAAGTAGCGCCAATTAACGCGTTCATCCTGGCCGACATCGTCCACGAGGTCGGTCTGCCCAAGGGTGTTTTTAATCTCGTGACCGGGCTTGGTCCAGTGGTAGGTGAAGCAATCGTCGCGCACCCCAAGACCGACATGGTCTCCTTCACGGGCTCCACCCGAGCGGGCAAGCGCGTTATGCAGATCGCGGCCGAAATGGTGAAGCGCGTCTCACTGGAGCTAGGCGGCAAGTCGGCCAACATCATTCTCGAGGACGCGGATCTCTCTCGCGCGGTAGGCGACGGGGTCTTCAAGTGTTACTTGAACTCGGGCCAGACCTGCTCGGCTCTGACGCGAATGGTGGTGCCACGCTCTCGCCTCAGTGAAATCGAAGACCTCGCGATCACGGCCGCGTCGGGCCTTGCACCCGGCGACCCGGTGACCGGGTCGAGTTTGCTCGGGCCACTGGTCAGCGCCGTGCAGCAACAACGGGTTCGCGACTACATCACGAAGGGCGTCGACGAAGGCGCCCGGCTTATATATGGCGGCACGACACCGCCGGAAGGGCTCGAGAAGGGTTACTACGTGGCTCCGACCATCTTCTCTGACGTACGCAACGACATGACGATCGCTCAAGAAGAGATCTTCGGTCCGGTTCTTTCGATAATCCCATACGACAGTGAAGAAGAGGCCATCGCCATCGCGAACGACTCGAACTACGGCCTGGCGGGTGGCGTGTGGGCCGGCTCCGACGAAAAAGCTTTTGAGGTCGCACGCAAGATTCGCACCGGCCAGGTCGAAATCAACGGTGGCAACTTCAACGTCGTCGCACCCTTTGGCGGCTACAAGCAGTCCGGTATCGGCCGCGAACTCGGCCAGTACGGCTTCGAAGAGTTTCTCGAAGTAAAGGCCATCCAACACAATTAAGCCGCTCGGCTACCGGCGCGTGACCAGATAGACTCAATCCGCGCCGGTAGCTCAATTGGCAGAGCATTTGACTCTTAATCAACAGGTTCCGGGTTCAAGTCCCGGCCGGCGCACCAGAGAAGTCCCTGATAATTACTAGTTTTTCAAAGTTTAAGTGATCCAAGGAACCGCCAACAGGCCCATTTTAGGCCCATCTGCTCCGCTTTGGTGATACGTTGAAAATCCAATGAGCGGAAGCATTCGAGAGAAATACCCCGGCGTTTGGCAGGTCAGGTACGCGATCGGACGAGACCCCGTTACCGGCGAACTCAGGCGGCTCAGCAAAAACGTAAGGGGAACTAAGCGAGAAGCCCAGAAGGTGCTTAACGTCATGATCGCCGAGGCGGACGCGGGAAGACTCCTCGCGACCTCATCGGCGACCTTTCGAGATCTCACCGAGCGCTGGCTCAATATGAATAAACGAAACCAGAGTCCAACCACCCAGCGGACGTATAGGAACCTTTTGGAGAACCGTGTCTACCCCGCTCTTGGAAACCGCCAAGTGAGTAGCATCCAATCGATCGACCTTGACAACCTCTACGACGGGCTCGTCGACAGATTCGACCTCTCCCACTCGACTGTCCGTCAAATCCACGCGATCATTCGCCGGTCAATGCGCCAGGCGGTGCTTTGGGGTTGGATTGCCAACAACCCCGCTGTCAACGCGACGCCGCCACGCCAGGAGAAGGCTGACCTCACTCCCCCCGACCCAGATGAAGTGAGCCAGCTCTTGCGCGCGGCCTATGAACGCGATGAGCAGTTCGGTAATTTCATTCGCGTGGCCGCAACCACGGGCGCTCGCAGGGGTGAAATCTGTGCGCTTTATTGGGACGATCTCGACTTCAAGAACGCAACCCTGACAATCGAAAACTCCATCATCGAAGTGCCCGGAGGATTGCGCAGGAAGGATACGAAGACTCACGCGAGTCGCAGCATCGCCCTCGGGAAATCGACGATAGAGGTATTTGAAGCCCAGCTTCGTAACGCTGAGGAACGCGCCGCACTGGTTGGCGAGAGTGTTCGCGGTGACAGCTACATGTTCTCTCACGAGCCGGATGGCAACAAGCCCTGGACACCAGGCAACGTGACGCACAAATTCGCTGAGATTAAGCACGAGCTCGGATACCACAACATGCGCCTCCACGATCTTCGTCACTTCGCAGCGACAGAAATGATGGCTGGAGGACTGCCGGTACGAACCGTGTCAGGGCGACTTGGCCACGCAAATCCGGCGACCACCTTGTCGGTGTACTCCCACTTCGTTAAGGCGAGCGACCAGGACGCCGCCGGCTTTATGGATGACCGAGTGAGTGTGGCGACATCAGCGCCCGACAAGAAGACGAGTGCGAAGAAGCACCAGCCTTCCAAGAAGAATTCAGCGCGCAGTAAACGTTGAATCAGAGACCGGATTGAACGGCATCGTCACCCTTTCTCCGGTGTTAATGAAGTGATGG
>Ga0307374_10004349_pt1 | contig 23624 bp, 13 predicted proteins | sample OX3MG_FD_202532 | JGI IMG/M metagenome (GOLD analysis project Ga0307374, IMG submission 202532) | Soil microbial communities from Risofladan, Vaasa, Finland - OX-3 | ecosystem: Environmental > Terrestrial > Soil > Coastal area > Acid sulfate soil | place: Finland: Risofladan, Vaasa | collected... | reverse complement strand
CTTATTTCACCATCCGACTCTGGGGATCGGATATCAGCCAAGACCGGCTCATCCTGCTGTGCGAAGGCAAGCAGATTGGTTATCGTCACTTAGGTGACATCGATCTGCTGGACACCGGGACGGATCAACCTGCGTATAACGGTCGCTTCTACTACACCACCACACCGCTGCCCGCTGCGATGACACGGGGCAAGACTGAGCTGCATTTTGAGATCCGGAGTAATGGGTGGGTATGGGGCTACGGTTCCAACTGGGCACAGTATCAGAAACCGATGACAGCGCCGACTCGGGGGATCTACCGCGTCTATACGCACACGGATGGAACGTTTGTACCACCCGCGGATGAAACTCAAGGCGCGGTACCAACCAACCCTCCGGTTCGCCAGGCGCCCGGGCCCGAGGCTATGAATGCGCTCAAATCGCGGGTGAACCATGAGATTGATGGACTGCTTACGACCCCGCATCCGCTTAACCAGATGCAAATGGATTTCCTTGCTCGCGCATACCGGGTCGACTGGACCGACGCCTATCATAAACCGCAGGTGATATCTCAGGTGACACGTGGGTTGGACCAGCTATTCGCCGGATATCGAAAGGATCCCCGGCTGATGCGGCAGGACCCCTCCACGCCAAACCCGGGTTGGTTTGGCTTTGGACCGGCGGGAGATGCAATCTGGCTGTTGTCGACGCAGCTTAAACTGTCTCTCGATTCGACGATTGATGACGGGACCGGCGCGAAAACGATGCGGCGAGCCGCCTGGGCCGAGATGCTGCGGGCGAGCTGCGATTGGAACAGCCGTCACAGGCGGCAATACACCAACCAGTCGATGATTGTGGATTTGAATATCCAACTGGCGAATCGCGGACTGGAGTCAATTGATCCCGCCCTTGCCCTTCCGCAAGAACAGACGCTGCAGTATCTTTACCAGTCGGTGGGCTTAGCGCCCTGGCTTGGCAGTGAGACCGGTCATGGTCCCGACCGATCGCTCGGGGACAACTACCGGCAGTTGACAGACAAGGGACTGACGCGCGAGTTGGGCTATGTCGGCTACTACGGTGAGGTGCTGGACTGGGTAACCATGGTTTACGACTCCACCCGGCCGGCTCCCGGTCAGCCGGGCGACGCTAAGATTAGAGATCAACTGGTGAAAATCGCCCGCGCCCGCGCCATCTTCCGATATCCGATGCTTGACTCCGACGGAAACCGGGCCATGCGCATCGAAGCGGTGGTCGGATGGCGCGACGAGGAGCATTACCCCGGCGATGTCGCTTATGCCGAGCGGCCGACGTGGGATGCCTCAAGTCTCTACGCCGCTGCCGCGACACTCGATCCTCATCTCTTAGGATACGTGCAGCAGATGTTCGCCGACGGTCAATTCTTCAACTCTGTCGAGCAGCAGACCAATCAATCGCACAGTCTCCGGGTCACTGCCGGTTTGCTCGATACTCCCGACGAATACAAACTGATCCAGGCGCAGCCGCCCAGTCCCGATCGCCTCCCCATGGCGCCCGGTCAGCCCGATTTTGCCTGGGCCGATGAACAGGATGGAGTGGTCGCGGTTAAGCATGGCGACGAGATATTCTATGCCTCGCTTTACTGGCGCGCAAGAAGCGCGATCAATTTTCTCGCTCGAGTACACGACACCCTGCCCGCGTATGACCGAATCGCGGTCGTGAACGAGGAGGAGCAGTTCGTTCCGAGTGGAATGACGTTCACCCGTCCCGACTGGACCAATTTCGGCTTTGCCAACGGCGGGATCCCCTATCCGGATGGGGTTCATTCGGCGTATGCCGGGGAACAACTGCCGATTGCGAAGATCCCTGCGGGTATCCCGTTCAAGCCAGGCGATGAAAGCCCTTACGCCGGCCGCGCTAGGTTCTATCGACTGCGCTACGGAGATTACCTGATCGGTATGAACGCCTCGAAAAACAAAACGTACGAACTGCGGGGCCCCGCGGGGGCTCGAAGCGCGCCGGAACTGATTTCCGGCAAGACAATCCGGTTGAATGGATCGGTCAAAGTTAGTCCGATGTCGACGGTGGTGTTGTACCTGGGTGAATGATCGGCGTTCCCCACGCCGCGATCATTTCCGCCATCCGGGCGGTGTGACCACCGGGTGTGACGTGGGCGAAGAAGACCTCATCCGCCAACGCAGCCACCACCTCACTGCGGCGGAGCGCCGATTCCCGTGTGATTCGCTTTGGAAAGGTGAGGAACGGGGAGAGGAACAGCAGCCGGCCGGCTTCAAACGCGGCCTGGCAGGCGGTGGGAATACGCATCCCGGCCATCGTCCGCGCCAGGCATATTATAATCGGCTGGTCGCCCCGAAGCAGGATTTGGAAACACTCTTTCTCGAGAGGCGAGTGAAATCCGCCGACAAGGGTAATCCCCTCATCACGAAGGCGCCGTGCGGTATCATGCGCCCGTAGTATCGCGGCGCCGGGTGTTTGCGTCGATCCAAAGAGCGCCGTACGACGGGCGGCTAATAGCGAAACCGGTCCGATAACCTGCAGCGCAACCGGGGCGGCTTTCCCGAGCCGCAGACTTAGCGAAGTCGGCCAAAAACCGTCCAATGGCGTCAATGTCACCGCGTCCGGGGATGTCACCGGCGCCCACCGCAGACCTCTCGAAAGCGGGCGCGAGGTACGGGGCGCGAGATGTTCGGTGCTTTTAATTCATCCTTCATCCTTCATCCTTCATCCCTTGTCCCTTCACACCAGGTTATGCCACAGTCGCCGGCTGGGTTCATCAAGGGCTTCGACGCAGGGAATTTCGAACCGGTTGCCGGCGGCGTCGGTGAGGAGGTAATGGCCGGGGCCGATCTCACGGATGTCATCGCGGGCGCTCCGGAACCGGATCAGGCGCGGCCCGGCTTCGGTGATCACCAGCATTTCGTTCAGGCCAAGCCGCTTCTTAAGGCTCTGAATCCGCACGATGGCCGGCTGGAAGTACGTTTGTCCCAGCTCCTCTTCCACGACCCGGCGACTCAACGGATCAAGCTCGTGGAAATCCCGAACCGTGCCGAGATACTCTTCGTCGGGCCCCAGAAAGGCGACCATCCGGTCGGTTTGGGTCAGCGGGAATGGAAGGCGCAGCTGCGCGTCCGGCCATCGTTCATCCCGCGATTGGACCGTTATCCGGCCGTCCGGCGTACGCTCGACGCGAAGGTCCCCGGGGTCCAGAAACTCCCCGAGTGGAGAGAACGGCGCGTCCGCGTTCGTCAAACCAGCGGCGCCGAGGGAGGACGGGGCAGCTCCGCGCCGCCTTCCTTTTCTGGCGGGAGCTTGGCCAGCGCATCCCGAGCTTTTCCGTAGGTGGGATCCACCCGGAGCGCCTGTGAGAGTGAACGACGGCCGCTCTCCAGATCTCCGGCGCGGAGGTACGCCTGACCCAGGTTATAATGAGTTTGTGGCTGCGCCGGGTTAAGATGAACCGCCGTTTCGAAGGCGCCCACGCAGGCTTCGAGACGTCCCTTCTGGGCATAGGCGGCGCCCAACGTCTCAAACAGCCTGCAGTCGTCGGACTCACCCATCGTTAAAGGTTCCAGGAGCGCTATCGCTTCATCAACATGACCCGTACGGAGAAGACTTCGCGCCTCTTCCACCGCCGGATCGCTCTCGCTCACGTCCAGCGATACGTGATGCCCCGGCGCATGAGCAACTCTATCAGACATGGTTCGCCTCCTTATCGAGATAACCGAATCGAGATACCCGATCGCGATTCCCGACTATGATACGCTGCAAGTCGATCTTAACTACGATATCATGATACTTTTAGAACAAGACGCTTTACAGAACCTATTTCAGGTCGTAAAAGCATAGTCGCAATCGCGGGTTTCGACAGCGGCGCCGATTTCCCTTCCGGCGAATTGCTGTTTTCTTTGACGGCGGTTTCGGGGCCGCTGCGAACAGAGCCAACGAGATCTGCGGCGGCGCCGGCCCCACTATCAAACGATACTGAACTGAACCGGATGGAGGACTGAATCTTGGCTAACGCGATCACCATTGGCATCATTGGCGCGGGCGGCATCGCGCAGAAGCTGCACCTGCCGCAACTGGCGGGCAGCCCCGACTTCAAAGTCACCTGGCTCTGCGGCCGTCGTGAGTCACGATTGCGCGCATTGGGTGAACGGTTCGACGTGCCCCGCTGGACCACGAACCCCGCCGACCTGCTCGCCGACGCGTCGCTCGACGCCATCATCGTAGCCCTTCCCCATCCGCTGCACGTCGAAGCGGGAATCGCGGCGCTGAAGGAGGGGAAGCATCTCATGATGCAGAAACCGCTCTGCGCCGACATGAAGGCAAACGCGTTTGTCGAAGCCGCCGACCGGTCGGACCGGACCGTTCTCTGCCTTCCCCACTTCAGTCCCGAAATCTATAAGGCTCGGGAAATGACGCAGGATGGAACGCTGGGTAAGCCATCCGGCGCTCACTGCCGCACCAGTCACGGCGGTCCGGAGGTCTATTACGCGGAGGTGCGTGATGGCTTCGGCGAAACCGACCAGGATCTCTGGTTCTTCGATGCCGCCCGCGCCTCCGTGGGAGCGCTCTTCGACATGGGCGTATACGCGGTCGCGTCCCTTGTCGCCACTCTCGGATCGGTGGTTTCCGTCATGGGTATGACCGCAACGGTTCAGAAACCCACCACGCTGGAGGATTCCGCGACACTCCTGCTTGAGTTTGAGAATGGCGCCATCGGCACGGCCGAAACCGGCTGGTGTGACCCGGCCCGCACCTTCGCCTATCGAATCCATGGCACGGCGGGCAAGCTGACCAGTCCCGGTGAAGCCGGCGCCGCCATGACCCACTGGACGCCGGGTTCGTACACCAGAGAGGACATCCCACCCGTTGGGCGCCCCGTCGACGCGTCCGCCTATGCGACCGGTAACGTGCATCAACACTTTTTGCGCTGCATTCGCACCGGCCAGCAGCCGCCCCTCTCCAACGCCCACGCCGCCCGCCACGTCACCGAGATCCTCCTCGCCGGTCTCGAGTCCGCACGAACCGGCGAGAAGATGGTGGTGAAGTCGCGAGAGCATGGGCGCTAAGACACCGCGGCGGTCAGCGCCAGCAGCGCGGGAACACCGACGCGGTCGGGGCCATATTGCATGCCGATGCTCTTGATAATCTCACCCGGTCGGGGATTGTTCCACTGCATGGAGTAGACCACACCGGTATACCCGGTTCCGGGATAGGGCCGGGTCCAGGCGATCTGGGCGCCCGGTATGGGAGTCGGCGTCTTCTGCTTGTAGTTGTCAATGTTGATCTCGGAATAAACCGGAATCTTCACCGTCTGTCCGTCGGCGTACGTCACGACATAATCAAAAAGCTCCAGCTTTTTCCCGGCCTTTACGTCCCGGTCGCTCCGCCGCCGATCGATGCGCGCCGCCTGCAGGAAGAAGAGGGCGTCGGCCTTCTGATTCACAGGGATTCCCTGCACCTGGTCCGGCAGGTTGTTAGGGACATTTTGCCCGCCTAGCATCACCACCGTTGGCACCGCCGAGGTTGGGAAGTCGTACACGTCGTACAACACGCCGGCGAATGTGTGCCGGCCGGTGGGAAGGCTCGCCATGGTGAACGCCTTGTCGCCAAACCAACCTTTCTCATCCCGGTACTGGTTCGCCTGCTTCGCAATACTGATTGGAGTGTATTTCAGATTAGCGCCCGCGATGATCGTCTTGCCGCCGGCGAACGGAGCTTTCAGGTTCCGCAGCAGGTCGGCAAAGATCTCGCGCTTCTTGACGGCGTTCTCGGGAACGTCCTCGGTGTCTTTGAAGAGCAGGTTGCAGAGCACGATTCCGCCGCTGCCCTTCGGGTATTCCATCATGCCGCCAACGTTCAGCATAGGCTTCACCTTCTGATAGAACGCCGGCGTGCGCTCCGCTTTGAAGGAGATATTATCGATACCGATGGTGTCGTTCTTGCCCGGCAGGTTCTCCCATGCCGCAATCTCGAGCGTGACCGTCTTGCAAAGCCGCGGCGGATTGATCTCGAACGTCTGCGGGCTGTTATTAGGCAGCGTATTGAACGTTAGTTTGTGCGCCTCGTCGCCATCAAAAACCAGGTTCACCTTCGTTGTGGGGTTATAGAAGGTGTTGCCAATCCAGGTAAACTCTTTGATCGCCTGCGGTTTCGGGAATGTGATCGGGACCTGGAACGGCTTTCCGTCCTTGGGCTCAGGAAAATCGATTATCAGCGGCCAGCCATCCGCCGATACAAATCCGTTGGTGATATTGCCGTAAGCAAAAAACGGCGAACTGCCAAAAGGAGCGACGTCGTCGTAGTCCACCACGTAGCTGAACTCATCCGGCGAAGTGAAATTACCGGCGGTCCAGTTGAAGATGCGCACCGGGGAATAGAGCACCACGTCGCCCGTTGGAATCCCCGCCGTAAGTGGATTGCGCGGCGCTGAGAACGTAACTCGCTCCACGCCGAGGCTGCCATGGTTTGTCACCGACGGGTGATTGCCGAACTTCCGAATGAGATGGTTAACCCCAACGATCTTGTTGTAGTCGGCCAGGCCAGCCGGCGAAAGATTGTTGAATACGATCCAGCCGCCGGCCCGGGTGAACGCCTCCACCTTCGGGAGGTTCGCCGCCAGCGACTTGAGGTTTTCCGGCGAGGCGTTGATCACCGCCACGCGGCTGCCGGGCGGCGAGATCGCGCGCACCGGATCCTCTACTTTTGCATACTTCAGGCCGATGGCGTCCACGGTGTGGTCGAGCGGCGGGTTCGCGGCGCCGGTTAATGTCACCGGCCGGTACGTGAGGCGAAAGTGAACGCCATAGGCGAGCAGGTTGGTGAAAAGATGCTGCGCCACCGCGTTCACCGGCAGTTTTTCGCCCATGGTGAGCTGGCTTAGCAGCAGCACGCCCTTGCCAACGGGAACCTCGGCCAGGGCCGTATCCTGCAGCAGATGACCGCACTCCAGCAGCGATCGCCCGCCGCTCATCGGCTTTGTATAAGCGTCTCGATAAACAATCTGAGCGTCGCCGGACGGGTCCGTCGGCGCAATACTTGACAGCCCGGCGGGCGCGGCGCCCCAGGTGAAGAAATCCTTCTGCCGCAAGCCGCTGAACGCCGGATGACCCAGATCCTCGGCGAAGGCGGTCCGGCCCGCGTTCTCCGCCGGCTCCATCGCCGCGGGAAGGCCCTGGTACTTCAGCGGGTTCTTCTGCTCCAGCACGATCACTACCCGCCCGCCCACGGCGTAGGCCGCCAGCCGGCTGCTCGCGCTCTCCGCGGCGCTCAACGCGTTTCTGCCGACTACCAGAACTTTTGCGCTTGCCGGAATCCGATCCAGGCTCGTCAGCGTGGTAAACCGAACGCCCACTTTATGGAGATACGATCGCGCCTCACCAGCCGGATCGTACACACAGATGCGGCTCGCGGGGAGCGAGGCGAGGCCCACCACCCGGGCATACGCCGGGCCGGCGGGAAGAACCGAAATGTCCTTCACGTCGGTGAAGACTCGCTTGCCGCCGGCGTCGAGGGCTAAATACCACCGGCCCTCTTCCCGGCTCGCGACGCCGGGCAGCTTTAGCGCCAGCTCGAAGCGCTGATCGGTTCCGGGCGCGACGTGATAGACTTTTCGACTTGAGGCGATCTTTTTGCCGCCCAGCTCAAGCGTCCAGGTAAAGGTGATCGGGTCAGCGTAGTGAGTGTCGTTGAAGATGCCCATGCTCCGGTTGACCGTCTGCCCCGATCCAAACGTCCAGTTCCACTGCTTGCAGAAGACCGCCCGGGGCGCGTAGGAGACGTACTCACTTCCGTCGGTGTCCTCGGCGCCTAAATAAAGATCCCAGGCGCCATAGTGCGCCCAGCGGTAGCCCTCCGTCAGGATGCGAACCATGAGGGCAGAGGCGTGGAGGGTGCCCTGCTTGCCCTGGAAAGCGTCTTCACCGCCGATAATGGAGAGCTCGGGGTGGTTCCCGGTCATGAAATAATCTTCGCCCACAAAGCGAGGACGCTTCTCATCCCAGACCCAGCGACCTCGTCCGCCGCCGGTCGGATTCTCTTCATACGCCAGCGCCGGATACTCATCCAGCGGGCCATCGATGTAATGGTTGCCGTGAACCGGCAGCGTCTGCGCTTTCGTGGCGCCCCCGCCATCCGACATCGTGGGGCGCGTGGGATCCGCGGCGCGAACGGCGTCGGAGGTCCTGGTCACTTCGGCCTCGAAGGCGTCCATCTGACCGGCCCAGAGGTTGATGCAATTGATGTAGAGCCATTCGTTCTCGATGGACCAGATCATGATGGACGGATGGTTTCGCTCACCCTTAACCTGCGCCACCATCTGGTCGCGCCAGTTGTTCATCAGGTCCATCTTCAGGTCGGAGTGATAGAGCTTCTTAAGATCGGGATTGTCTTCTATCGGCATGTAGCCGATCGCTTCGCCGTCCAGCATCCCCTGCCTCCGGACGACGACGCCGCTGCGATCGAAGAAGTCAAGCGCCTGTTCCGGAGGCATCCCCATCCAACTGGTTCCCCAGAACCGGGTCATCCGCTGATGCTCTTTTCGGTAGCTTGCCAGCCAGGTTCCGGGGCTGTCCCCGCTCGGACCCGCGCCTTCCCAACCATGGAAAACCACGCCGTTTAGCTTGAAGTTGATGCCGTCCTCCGTCCATTCGCGGAAGCCAAAGGGCGTTTCCGACACATCCACGGTTTTGCCATCGACCCGGACGAGCGTGCGCAGCCGGTACATGTTCGGCTGGTCCGGCCACCAGAGCTTCGGGTTTTGCCATCCACCGCTCACCGTGACAGGGCTTGCGCCACCGGCCGGAACGACGAAGCTCTTTGCCGGAAAGCTCTGCTCCACTTTGCCCGCGGAATCCACCGCTTCACATGACACGGATCCGCTTACGCTGCGGCTTGTTGGATTAGCCAGCGTGACGTCCGCCGCCAACTCCTTGCGCGCCACCGATGTCCGAACAAACACGTCGTTGGCGTACACCGGGCCGGCCGCCGTCAGGGTGGGCGTCACTAAGATGCCGGATTGGAACGCGCCCCAGACCGGGTAGGCCAGTCGCTGAAAGCCGTTATGCGAAAACTCGATAGGGAGATTGAACTGTTTGCGGAGGAGCATCGGATCTTTGGGATCGTTGCTGTACGCGTACCAGGCGTCCCGGATTCCCACCATCAGATCATTCACGCCGGGCTTCATTCCGCGAGTCACGTCGATGCTGAACTTTGCAAACGGGTTTTTATTGAACCCGCAATACACCCCGTTGACAAAGACCGTGGTGTTCAGGTTGTTTTGCGGAAAGGTGATGAAAAACGACCGGCCGGCGAGCGACGCGGGCACGTTTACGCGAGTTCGATACCAGATACGATGGGCAAAGAGAAGGTCGGGCCGCTCGGTGTTCTTATCGCCGGGCACCTTAATCCCGGTCCAGTGAGTCTCGGCGGGGAAGTCTTTCATCGGCGTCGCGATATCGGGCGGCGGCAGCGCTTCGTCGTTCCGTGTCACCTGCCAGTCTCCGTTCAGGGCGACTTCGGTGCGGCTTCCGGCGGATGTGGGCGCGGGAAGATCAAAGACCTTGGCAGCGGCCGCTGTATCGATCGAATCATGGCGGCTCTCACCGGGCCGGTATTTTGAGTTGGGGTAGAATGTCGCCGCGTCGATGCAGAGCGCGTCGGAGGCGTAGAGAATTCTTTGCAGCTTCCCTTTCGCATCTTTCGTCCGGGGCAGCCGGATTTCCAGCGTGTGAGCTCCGGCCGTGAGAGCGCGGTCCCCGAGCTTCAGCCAGGCAACCTCGTTCCAGGTCTGAAGCTCCATCAGATCCGTGGTCAGATCATCCGGCGAGATCCGGCTCCAATCGCCGCCATCCACCCGCCAGTCAAAGGGCGACCGGGCAAACTCGTAACCAATCCGGTTCCAGATCTGATACGTGCCGTTCTGTGGCGCCGTGAAGTCGTACCGGAGGAGGATGCCGTTCTCCGGGACTTCGCTCTCGACCTTGGTGTCGTCGATGGAGATCTGAAGCCACTTCGCGTCAGAGAGAAACTCCGGATGTCCCCAGCCGGAGATGTTCGGCTTGACTGACGCCGGCGTGATGGACGTGGGCGCCTCGCCTTCCAGCCAGACGTAATTGCTGGCGGCTTCGGCGCGGGCTGAGACCGGGATCGCGAAAGTCGCTGCGAGCATGACGGCAATCAGACCAACGGACACACGGCCGGCGTGAAGGGACATCAATCGAACTCCTATCGTACTGGGATTCAAAGGCATTCGGGGCAGACGCAGGCCCCCCAATAATATTGGACGGCCGGCGCACCGAAAGGTTATAGGGACGGAGGACGGAGGACGGAGGAGAGGATCGTGGGTGAGAGGTACGCGGCACGGGGAGAGGCGCCTATGCTCGGACGCTTCTCTCTTGCACTCGCGTTCGGCGTCCGCTTTTCCTCTGCGGCTCTCGGCGGATCTCCGCGTCTCCGCGGTGATCTCTTCCTCGGTCCTTCGTCCTCCGTCCTCCGTCCGCGTTCCCCTGCGCCCCATATCCTTCCAGCATGGCCTTGATCTCGGTTTGTCCGAGATACGCCGCCCATCCGAGCGGTGTTCCGTGAAACTGGGTGTCCTCGATGGTAATGTCCGGATTGGCGGTGAGCAGCCGCCGTGCAAGGGCGATGTCGCCTCGTGAAACCGCGTCATGGAGCGGGGTTGTCCGCCAATCGCCGGAGCGAAGGTTGGCAAGATCGGGACATTCAGCCAGCATTTGACGCACCCGCGTCTTCCAGCCCAGATCCCACGCCTGCAGCAGGTCGATAGAGGCGCCGCGACCCTCAAGCCAGGAAGCGGACGCGGGTTTCTTCGCCCGCACGGCCAGCTCCATGGGCGTCATGCCGTTAGTTACGGGAGCGTTCAGGTCTCTGGGGAGCGAATGGGTGTCGAGCGCATCCAGCGCCGCCGCGTCGCCCTGCCCGATGGCTTCCGCAAAGGCAACTTCAGATCGGTCCGGAGGTGGAGCGGTAAGCGCGTGCTCGTGCATCCACCAGGTTTGACCGTAGCCGAGTGACTCGAAACCGATTCGCCTGTAGATGCCGTCTGCGGCGGAGTTGAGCAGCGCGTAATGGCATCCGAGCGCCCGGCTGAACTGGCAGGCGGCCAGCGAGATCGCCTTGCCGATCCCCTGGCCGCGAGCCGATGGCACAACACCAACATCGTAGATCCCTCCCGCGCCCAACGGCCCGGAGGTCACGAAGAGGAGACTGTGCCCCACAAGCCTGCCATTCAGCCAAGCGCCAAAATGCCATGTCCGACGAGGATTCGCGCGCGCCAGGATACGGATCGCGGCGGCGCGCTCGGGATCGTAGAGAGGAAGATCCGCTGCGTCCCAATCTCTCCCTTCCTCAATGGCGATCCGCAGACCCTCGGGAACGGCAAAGTCCGACCGCATGTTATGAAGGTCCAGCGCCATCCAGTGCGGCCGCCAACCCCATTCGAAGCCGCGCGCCGCGACCCGGGCGCCCAGGTCCCTTGGGTGGGACGGAGTGAGCGACCAGCAGGAGGCGCCTGAAACCTTGCTCTGGCGGCACTCGGCCAGAATGGCGTCTAGAGTCTCACTCGCCACCGCCTTTGGCAGCCGGGGAAAGGGAATGGTCGCCTCCCTCGGAGAGACGATCCAGGCGACGCCGTTGGTCTGGCGGATTTCGCCGCCGGACGCGACGGCGGTGGCGGCAAACCACGCCGTGTGATTCGCTGCTGACGCCTCGATGAGTTCGGCGCGCCCGGCGCCGGTAGGTAGAAAGCCGGTTCCCGCGAGCGGGGACGCCGGGAGCTCGACCAGCGAGGGAGATATCAGGTTCGTCTCCGTTCGAAGAGCAAATTGGGAAGTATGTCGAACAGCTCATAGCAAAGAGAGGCCATCATCATCCCATGAGATTCTCGGGTAGAGTGTCTCTTTCCTGCTGCTCTTGTGAAAACACGCGCTCCAGAGGGCAGGAACATCTGGTACCCTCTCGAACTATCACTTCAGCAGGACCGCCTAACAGAGCGCGCCGGAGAGACCGACCGATGTAGGAGCCGAATCGCTTCGGTTGTAAACCCTCCCCCGGCGCGGGTGGACGCGGCCGGATGCAGGTTGTCGCGAAAATCGCGCAAAGGATTGCGCTCCTACTTAGATGCCGCGGCCTGGGAATTATAGGAGCCAAATCCCTTCGGCGATGGGCCGTCGGTGACGGCCCATCCCGGCCTGGAATGGTGTTCAGCCAGACGCGTCGTTTTAGGCGCCCCAAGAGAGCGCGGCAAGGGAGGCGTTGCCGATGATGGAGACCGAAGCGGCGCGGAATCGTTTGATGGCCCTGGCGCGCGGATATGCCGGGATGTTGAAGGGCCGGCCGGAGATTGTTGGAATCGCGGTGTACGGTTCGCTCTCTAATGGCAACTGTCCGGATCTCACTCCTTTTTCCGATATTGACCTCGCGCTCGTCTTCGAGGGACCGCTGCCGGCCTTTTTCTTGGAGCATCGACTGTTCCAGGGCGTCAAGGTGGATCTTGCCCATTACCGCGGGGCGGAACTGGAGGCGTTGGGTGACAAGCTTCCTTACAGCCTCTTCCAGAACGGTTGGGTTGGCAGTTTTCTCATCAAGAGCCTGGTTCTCGGCCGTATGGACACGATCCTCTATGATCCCACCGGGATTGTTAGACGGGTCAAGGATCGGGTCCAGGCCGCGGTGACATATCAGGAGCTGGCAGCGCGCACAGCGAGCGAATGGTTTCACAACATGCGGCGGCGGCGCCTCCACTCAGCCATCGAGTCAGAGCAAGCGGATACCGACGCCCGGGCTCGCCGGATGGCAAACGGCGCCATCCATTCTCTCCGCGAGATACTCGAGGTGGTTGCAAACCGCAAGGATTTAACGGCAGCCGCCGAGAGTCTCGGCATACCGGAATTCGCCCGGTTGAATCAACGATGGGAGGAGCTGCAGCCGGCGATTGCGACCGAAGGAGTGAAAGCGATCTGGAGCGCGATTCAGGCCGCGGCCGCGTACGGTTGGGAGCATGGATACCGTCCTGTGGCCGCATCGCTGATCGACGCGGGGGTGAACGATCCCGCCAAACTGGAGCTGATTGGTGACTTCCCGCTCTTCTGGCCCGGATACCGGCTGCACGAACTGGGCCGGGTGTTCGCCGATATCGATCTCTCCGTGCGCTGGAGCCGCGCAAAAATAGAGGATGGCCGCCCGGGCGGCGCGCTGGAATTACTCTGGAACTGCAGTCAATCAGAGCGGTTCCTCAATCGATGGAAAGGGATCCAGGACGCCGTTCAGGCCGCCGGATACGATGTCGCGCCGCCAGTGCAGGCTCTCCTGGCAGACCCGGAATACCAACGCTTGCTGAAGGAAATCGACGGCGCCTGTAGCAACGCGACAAAAACACCGCCGCCCGAACCACCTGTGGAGGATTTGATCGCCATCACGCAGGAGATGGAGCGTCTGCTCGCCGGCGCATTCCCGGTAACGCCCCCGAAGGAGCTCTTTGAATTCCTGGCGGATCGCTCTCAGACGAGTGAAGCGTTAGCTTCGGCGCTCTTTTCGCTAGAATTGGAGCGCTCAGACGCCGGGCGGCCGGAAGATTTCCTTCGATTCTCTGAGAAGTGGGAGCCTGCGCCGGAATCTCCGGAACTGGGAACGGTGGATCTCCGTGGACCGGGAACTCTGCGGCGATGGCGTCTGCCCGCGGCGGCGGCGCTTCCCCCGGTCGATCTGACCCCGCTGAACGATGAGTCGGATTGGCGCCTGGAGGACAGGCAGGGCAGCGCCATCGTTCAGTTTCGCGAGGGCGGCGTCGATCTCACGCCCGCGCCCTACAGTTTCCTGGATCATACGACGTATGCGGCGCCGCTACTGCTGCGAGACGCCCGTGAGGAGTTCGTGCTGCAGGCGGAGGTCGCGGGAATCGGCGGACTGGTCGCGTGGAAAGGCCCACGGAATTACGTGTCTGTCGGATGGAGGGGTTATCCGAGAAGCGAAATTCGCTTCGAGGCGCTGATTGACGGGGCGATCGACGGTGAGAATGAACCCGCGCGGGTCGTCATTGGACGGGGAAGTCTGCCGGGAAACCGCGCCTTTTTCCGGCTGCAGCGGAGGGGCTCCGAGTTCGCCGCCTGGTGCTCCACCGACGGCGAAAACTGGCATGACTGCGGCATTCTGCCGCTCCCGCTTGAGAGCCCTCTCAGCATCGGCCTCTACGGCCTCTCCTTCGTCCCCCGCGATCCAGCGAAAGTATCCTTCGAGAAAATCAGGGGAAGTGGCTAATGAATATCCGTCCTCCGTCCTCCGTCCCCTCCTTCACGTCCTCTTTATCTTCATCCTGGGAGTGAATATGGCCAGCGCACAGGGGTTTCACGCTATTGCGGCGGCGCGTGGACTGGGGGCCGTGCTGGCGTCGATGGTAGGTCCGGGGCCAATTCCGGGCAGCCAGCGGCTCTATCTGAGCTACATTTATGCGGATGACACGCTCGACTTAGTCGCTGTCGACCCCGATTCAGGCGCGTTTCAGATCTTCTCGAATCCCGTGAAATCAGAATATGGAGCGTGGGGCATGGCTGTTGGGCCGGACGGGGACCTCTATCTTGGCACGCTCCCGCACGCCCATCTGTACCCGCTCGACCCTCAGACCGGCGCCTATACGGATCTCGGGCGCCCGAGCCCCACCGAAGAGTATATCTGGCAGCTTGCCGTTGGGTCCGATGGCAAGTTGTATGGCTGTACCTATCCCTCGGCAAAGCTGGTGCGCTACGACCCGGCCACGGGAAAAAGCGAAGACCTGGGGCGGATGGAGCCGGTGGAACAGTATGCGCGTTTCGTGGCTGCGAGTGACGATGGCTTTATCTATATCGGGATCGGGATGAGCAAATCCCATCTCGTCGCCTACGAAATTGACACCGGACAGCACAGGGATATTCTGCCGCCCGATTGCCAGGCGCCTGGCGCGGCGCGGGTGTGCCGGGGAAGCGACGGAAGAGTATATGCCCAGGCGGCGGGAAAGCATTTCCGGCTGGAGGGATGGAACCCCATCCCGATTCCGGCGGCTGCGCCCGCGGCGCCCCAGAATCGCCTGATGGATGGCCGCACGGTGGAGGTAAGCGACCTTAGAATCAGCGTTGTCAATCCGGGGTCCGGCAAGACCACAACGCATCCTTTCAGTTACGCGGGGCAGTCGCTGCCGATCTTTCGGCTGAACCTGGGACCGGACAGGAATCTCTATGCCAGCACCGCGCTGCCGATTCACTTTCTCCGGATCGAGCCTGAAAACGGTAATTTATTGGACCTTGGAGGCCTGGGAGGCGGCGAGTTCTATTCTCTGCTGCCGCACGGCCGCCGGGTGCTCATGGCCGCCTATTCGGGGCTGGCGCCGCTGATGAGCTATGATCCGGAACTGCCGTTTGCACCCGGAACAGGGGCTGACGCCAATCCCCTGCTGGTGAAATATGAGGGTCAGGACAGCGGTTGGCGGCCCCAGGCGCCGGGGAGATAACCGATCTGGTAGCGGCGCCGGATGGAATGGTCTTCGGCATTGCCGCCGGGCCGTCGGATCGAAAGCTGTTCGTCTTCGATCCCACGATCCGGCGCGTCACTCACGTGGATCGACTGCCATTCAGCGGAATCATCTACAACGCCGCCTCCATTGGGCCTGGCGGGTTGATATACGGCCTCTGCGCCGAGGGGATATTCACCATCGATCCGGCGACCCGCGAGGCACGCATTTTAGCCCGGAGCCCCGGGCCCATCACGGCCGGCTTTGCGCTCGATGGTCGCGATCTCTACTTTGCCTCCGGCGCCGCCATTTACCGATATCGGATCACTGTAACCCCATAGCCCCGCGCTCTTCGTTCTCCTGGCAGTTGGGACAGACGCCGGTGATGGTCACCCGGTATTCGAGCACGCGGAAACCCGCGTCCTCGCCAATCGAGCGAGCGATGAGACCGGTTTCCGGCACTCGCACGTGGGACGTGACGCCGCACACGGCGCATACAAGATGATCGCGCTGCTCCACGCTGGCGTGATACTGGCTGACGCCGCTGCCCTGTCCGATTTCGCTGATTAAGCCGGCCTCTTCCAGAAAATGAAGGCCGTTGTAGACGCCGGCGAAGCTGGAATTCACGCCGTCCGCGCGGGCAAGCTCATAAATCTCAGCCGCGGTGAGATGGCGCCGCGATCCGCGCAATATTTGCAGCAGCGCCAGTCGAAGGGCTGTCAATCGGGGTTGGGGAGCTATTCTGGTCATTTTGTCGGATTTTCCAGCCGGCAAGGCGATACCGTTTCAAGATGTCTCACGAAACCGAATCTCATACTATCACGGAAGAAGGCGCGGGGCGGGAGGTACGGGGCGGTTTTGATTCATCTTTCATCCTTCATCCCTCATCCTTCGCCCTCAAAGTGTACTCTCCACCACCCGACCGCCATCCATCCGGATTCGATAGTCGAACAGATCGGGATTGAACGACTCGCTGTGGGAGATAAGCAATATCTGGGCGAACTGCCGGCTGATGAGGCCCCGGGTCAGGAGGTCAACCAAAGCCTGGGTGCGGGGACGATCGAAACTGCTGAGCGGCTCGTCCAGGAAGAGGAATCCGGGCCGGCAGTTGTGTTCGCCGGGCAGCGTCGCCAGGGCAAACGCGAGCCGCAGCGAGAGCGAAATCTGGTCCCGCGCTCCACCCGAAAAGACCCGTTTCCGCTGGTACGACCGCGCCAGGTTGTCATATATTGAGATGGTATTGGTGGACTCATCCCACTCGCTTTCGGAATAGCGTCCCTCGGTGAGAAGTGGGAGCAACTGACGCATGTTCCGGATGGTCAGCGGCATCACGCGATTAACAATGGACTCACGCGTTTTCTCAACGATCTCGCCCGCTCGCCGCTTTACCGCCAGCATCTGTTCCGCGGCGGTAAGCGCCTCCTGTTCGGCCGGTAGATCCAGCGGATCCTCCGCGAAATGAAACTGATTCGCCAGGGTGCTCCGGCTGGTTCGATTGGCCTGCTTCTCATCCCGACGCTGCCGCACGGTGTCTTCCCACCAGGAGGGTTCGGGTATCTCCGCGACGAGCGTCTTCACCTCTTTCAGCTCCGGGAAAACGATCGGCAGCGATTCCCACGCTCCGCCGGGATCCGCTTTCAGGCTGCGGCGCAGCTTCTCTCGAAGCGCGTCCCGGTCAGAGAGCGCCCGTCCCGAGTCATGTTCCAGGTTGTGGATCTGGCGGCTGATCACTTCGATCGATTGCTCGAGATTCCTTAACTCGGCGTGAAGGGCCGGTTCGTCCAGCCGGTTCAGATCGGCCGCGGCAGCCTCACGCAGCACTGGAATGCGGTCCCGCCCATCAGCCGCGGTTTCCGGTAGTGGTTCGTCGTGCAGCGCCTCCTTCCACCGTGCCCGCGCCGCTTCCTCCTTCGATTCTAGATCCTGTTCGCTCTTCTTCAGGGTCGAACGAGCAGCCCGCAGCCCATCAGCCTGACCGCGATCATGTCGGAGAGCCGCCCGGCGGATCTCCAACTCTGTCCGGAGCAGCCCACTCTCCAACGGAAGCGACTGACTTTGCAGAGCCGGTGTGACATGAGCGAGGAGATCCTGTTCACCGGCGTTCGCGCGGCGCGCCGACTCTTCTTCTGCGATGGCCGAGACCAGATTCTCGCGCTCCACCGCGTCGAGGAGATCACGTCGGCGGATCTGATCGGCGCCCAGCGCGGCCAGCGTCCGATCCGTCTCACTCACCGCCGCGCGCGCCGCCTCGGCCCCCTGGCGGAGCGAATCGTCCGTAACCATCTCCACAGCCGCGGCGAACGCGGCTTTGATTTCAACGGCGGCAGCAGTCCAGTCCTCCGGCCCGGCGCCTGGCAAGCCAACCTCCCGCGCCAGCACGGCGACCTCGTTAGACTCACTCTGCGCCTTCACATTCCACAGTTTTGCCCGGGCCTCAAGATCCGGAATTGACCCGGCGGCCGCGCGGGCATCGGCAAGCTCATCAAGCGCGGTCGATGCCGCTGCCGTGATTGTCTCCCGGCCCGCAGCCAGGTTCAGAGATTCGAGAAGCGCCGGCATCATGTCTGATTCCACGGCCATGGTCTCAAGCCGCTTCATCTCGGACTCCATCTCATCGACACGCCGCGCAAGTTCTTGCGGATCAGCGCTGAAGGTGAGACTTTCACGGCGGCCGCGGGCAAGGGTCTCCTGATTGGTAAGATGGATCAGCGCGTCGCGAGCCTTCTCATGACGCTCTCGCGCCACGGTAGGTTCGATCTCTGGTGGCGCCGCAATCCTTTCCCGGACTTCGTCAAGCTCCAGCCGCGCGGCCGGGCCCAGCAGCGCCTGGAGCGCCTTCCGGCAGGCGGACTCTCGATCGGTCCACCGCGCTCGCTGAGCCGCGGCTTCTTCACGCTGTGATCGCGTCGCCCGGCTCTCGCCTTCCAAGGTGGCGGCCTCGGCTTTGGCTGACGCTAAGGCCTGCCGGGCCGTGGATACGGCGGATCGAGCGCGAGCGATCAGTATTGCGCCCGGGATAAGAATCACGGCGCTCGCGATCCCGATCAGATGCCCGGTCACGGCGCTCAGCGACGCGATGATGATCCCGGCGCCGACCAGGGCAAATCCCGGCGTTTGCTGCCGGGTGGCTCGCTGAAGATCTTCGTCTGCCGCTGCTCGTCGAGCTTCGGCCGACTGCTGCCGCGTGGAAAGCTGCAGCGCACGCGCCTCCACCCGGCTCTCCTCGCCCAACCGATCGGACGCTTCCACCCAGTCGGAGAGCGCCTGGTGCAGCGATCTCTGATTCACCAATTCGGCGGCGGCCTGCTCGGTTTCTCGACCAGCCGCAATATCGCTTTCGAGCCGCTCTAATCGTTCATCCAGGGCGAGAGCCTCCGCCCGGTCGTTTTGATCTTTTGAAAGCTTTTCGCGCGCGGCGGCGAGATCGGCTTCCGCGCGCTGCAAAGAGCGGACCTGATCGTCCCGTCCGCGAACCAGTTCCTCGAGCCGGTTGAGATCCTGCTGCCGCTTCTCGAGCGCCGGGAGCGTCTCCCGGATTTCGATGGCTCCCACGTGCTCCTCGTCAGCGCGGCACGCTTCATCCAGCGCCTCCCGACGGGCACGGTCGTGGCCCAAAAGAAGCGCAAGTCCAGCTTCTCTGCGCCGATCGTACTCTCGCTTTCGCACGTCCTCCTCGGCCTCGCGTTGCGTATTGAGCTGGAGCTTACGTTCATTTTCGAGCTTCAGACGGCCCTCTTCACCAGCGCGCCATTCTTCCGCAAGCCTGTCATAATCTTCCAGACGGTTTCGAACGTCGGCGAGGCTGGCGACTATCCGGACGTTCTCCTGCCTCAGCCGCTCCAGGCTCTCAAGCTGCGTGAGGAGCGCGGCGGCGCCGTCCAGCGCCCGGTCACGCTCCGGAAGACCTCCGGCGAGATCCTCAAGAGCCCGAACAAGCTCGGCGCTCTCCTGCCGCAGCCGAAGGGCGGTTTCCCACGCCTCTATCGCGGGGGAGACAGTTCGATCCAGCGCTCGGACACAGTCGCGAAGCTGTTCGGCCTGCCGCAGCCGGCCCTGTTCAGCATCCAGCAGCGCGCAAATCCGTCCCCGCTCATCGGCCGCGCATTGGAGCTTCTCTCCGATGACAGTCAGGAGGCTGGCGGCTTCTTCAGCCCAGACGTATGCCAGCGCCAGTTCCGCCTGCCTGATATCGCGGTCGAGAGTGGGAAGCTCCGCGTCCAGGCCGGCCACGCCCACTCGTCTCGTGAGCTCTTGGACCTGGATCTGATCCTCTTTCTTGATCTTGAAGCTTTCCTCAAGACCAGTGAGAACCCGGAGATTAAGAAGGTCGTTCACCGCCTTCTGGCGCTGATCCGGCCGGAGATCCTCGAGTCGCTCTAACTGTTTCTGCTCCACGAAACAGGTGTTCAGAAGGCCATCGGGAGTGAGGTGCAGCTCGCTTTGCAGGCGGCGGTTGATTTCGCCGAGTGAGGTAATGATCTCCGTCTTGCCGCCCGCAGCGGGACACTCGAGCCGGGCGCGGTGGTTCCCGACCAGCCGCCGGGAGATGGAGAAGGGCCGGTCGTCAATGGTGAAATCGAGCTCGACCTTCATCTCTTCCGCCCCGTACTGGCGCAGGCTCTCGATCTTATAGTCCCTATCGGCAAGCAGCGTCTGGCCGTAAAGCGCGAAGTAAACCGCCTCAAAGAGCGATGATTTTCCGGCCTCGTTGCTCCCTTCAATCAGAATGGACCCCCGGACGGGAAAGACGAGCGTGACCTCGTCGAGCTGTTTGAACCGGTGCGCGTAGAGACGGCGGAGCAGGATCAACGTTCTCTCCCCGTCAACCGGCTGTAGGCGGCCTCCAGCTCGGCGCCGGCCTGCCGGCAGACCTCCTGCTCGGCCGGATTATCGCCGAAGAGCTCCATCGCGGCCGCTGTCGTAGAGTGAATCTCGTCGAGAACGTCGAAGCTGACACCGTACCCTATCGGCAGATCAGCCAGCGGATCGATGAGCGCCAGGCCATCCGTCTCCACCTGGCAGTGGAAATTGCCCGCGGCGCCGCAGTTTTGAAGCGCCGGCAGATCCAGGTCGCGGAACTCCGCGGGCGAAAGCCGGCCGGACAGACGAACCCGGAGAAGCTGATCCGGCCTCCCCGCCGCCTCAATGGCCGTCATCCAGCGCTTGAGAAGAGGGTACGAGGCGCGGGGCGCGGGGCGCGAGGCCGGTAAAGGGTACGGGGCTCGGGGCTCGAGCCCCGCGCCTCGAGCCCCGCGCCTCGCGCCCTCTTCCCCGTCCTCCAACCGCGCGCCTTCCCCGGTATCCTGTGTCGAGAGCCCCGCGCCTCGCGCCTCAAGCCTCGCGCCCTCTTCCCCGTCCTCCGTCCTTCGTCCTTCGTCCTCCGTCGATAAACTCAGCGTCCTCATCGGCTGGGTTGGGAGGGAGACATACTCGGCGTCCACGTGACCGGGCGTCATTTGCAGCGCCCAGAAACCGCAGTCGAGCTTCTCTTCGCCAAAGTTGATATGCTCCGTGGCGCCCGGATTCAGGAGCAAGGCGCCGCCGGGCAGGCGCCGCTGATTGGAGGCGTGGAGATGCCCCACGCAGATGGCGTCCACCTGAAGCCGGTCGAGATTCTGAAGCGAGAGACACGGCTCGTGCGCGAGCGGCGGCGCCCACTGTTCGACGCCGTAATGAAGTAGAGCGATGTCAATATCGCCGGCGCGGCGATGATCGTACCCTTCCAGCGGGCACGATCCATCCGGACGGTTGAAATCGCTGCTCATCCCCCAGACGACGACCCGGCGCCCGTTAATCGAGAGCTCATGTGACGACAGCGCGTCCGTCTGCCGGAAAAGATGAATGGCGCCGAGGGCCTCCATCTCTTCGTGGGGCATCGCGGCGCTGTCGTAGCCCAGGCTCCGCGGTCGGTCATGATTGCCGGCGATGGCGCAAATCGTAATTCCAGCGTCGACAAGGCGGCGCACCTGCCGCGCCACAAATGCTCGCTCCACGTTGCGCGGGTCTGGGCGGTCAAACAGATCCCCTGCGTGAAGGAAAAGCTGCGCCCGCCGCTCAATCGCAGCGTCCACCACCCGCTCAAAGTTGCGCCGGAGCGCCTGCCGCCGCGCCTCCAACCGGTCCGGTCGAAAGCGGGCATAATACGCTCCCAGGTGATTATCACTCGTTACAATAGCGGAGATCATAGGGTCAAAAACGGGCGCGGGGCCCGAGGCGCGGGGCGCGGACGGTGGACGGAGGACGGAGGAAAACCCGGCGCAGGGCGCAGGGCTCGGGGCGCGAGGCGGGAGATGTTCGGTGCGTTTGATTCATCCTTCATCCTTCATCCTTCATCCTTTGCCTTTCGTCCTCCGTCCTTCGTCCTCCATCCTCAATCTCGGGTCCGCGAGGTCCAGGCGATACATGATCTGGTTGTATTCGTAGTAGGGCGTGGTGTGAGGATTACCGGAGAAGGTATTGACGTAAGTGCCTTCCAGGTAGATCAAGCGACCTCCATCCTGGTCGAAAAATGGGTGATAGACGGGGTTGTAGAAGTCATGCGCGTCGCCCGGTATATTGGCGTGCGTGATGATCTTGCGGGCGTTCACCCAGGGACCCTCGGGATGATCCGCTTCGCTGTACCACAGCTCGCCAAGCATGGTGTCGCCGTAGGCCTGTGCGGCGATCATAATATATTTCTTCCGGTACGGATTCCAATCGCAAGAACAATTATGGAGCAGGATCGGCTTTCCAGTAGCGGCGTCCTGCAGTCGGAACGGCGATTCGGCCCGGGTCATCTTGCCGGCGGCGATGAGATCATCCTGCTCCTTCGGACCGAGCGGCGGCGTGTTCTTCTTCCAGGCCCAGACCAGCTTTCCCGCGGCGTCCCGGTCGAGCTGAGTCCGGTCCTTGCCTTTATAGCGCGTGCCGGGCTTGAGACAGGTATAACCCTCGTACGAGGCAAGGTCGGTATAGGATTTCAAGTTGGCCCGGACGCGCAGCGCCGGGTACGGATCGTCGAAGTAGATATACTGACTGCCATCCGGCTGTTTGACGCGGAACGGGACGCCGGTGGGGGAAAAAGGGGGATCGAGGGCAACGTTCTCGGACTTCTTAAAAGTCTCGGTTTTATCGTCCCATACGACGAAGCCGTTCTCCAGGGCCGCACCGAGGCCGCGACGTCGCGAAAAGAAGGCGGCCATTCGCTCCCGCCCTGTCTCATCCGGAAGTACGACCAGTCCCCCGATCCAGACCACACCCTCGCCCTTCATCGGGACCATCGCCCGCGCGAACCCATCTTTACCAACGAAATAGTGCAGGTTGAAGCCGACCGACGGGTCAATCTTATCCGGAAGAACCGTCGTCGCCCCGGTGGTGTGAAAGTTTCCCAACCCATACGACAGCCGGTCCGTATCCCCATAAAACCAGTAGATCTTGCCATCGTAAATCGCGCTCAGGACGGAGTCCTGCCCTGTAACGTCCGCATTGATCAAAGGTTCGTCAATCGGCGCCTTTCGTCCGAGCAGCACCGTATCACGATAAATCCCCTGTCCGGTGATCCGGTAAAGCCGCTCAGCGATATTGATGCGTGTGATCTTGATCTGCGCGCTCCCGCCGGGGCGGGTATCGAGCGCCACGCCTCGAATCCCGAATGCGTCGGCCGGAAACTCATAGCCGTGGGATGAGACTTTGAAGAACACCTTCTTATTCATCAGCCCCGGCTCAAAAAACGCGATCAAGCCATTCGAATCCGTGTAGTAATCGGCGTGACTCGTCGTCTGAAGCTCCACATTCGGCACCCCGCGCCCGGTCTTATCATCGACCACCTGAATCGCAAAGTAACCGGACGGAAGCGGCGGCGCCGCGTGGGCGATTGTGTTCAGCATGAGAATGAGAAGGAGGACGAAGGACGGAGGACGGAGGACGAAGGACGGAGGACGGAGGACGGAGGACGGAGGACGGAGGATGAAGGACGGAGGACGGAGGACGGAGGATGAAGGACGGAGGACGGAGGACGAAGGACGGAGGACGGAGGACGAAGGACGGAGGATGAAGGATGAAGGATGAAGGATGAAGGATGAATCAAGAGCACCGAACATCCCGCGCCTCGCGCCCCGTACCCCGCGCCTCGCGCCCCGTACCCCGCGCCTGGCGCCCCGTACCCCGCGCC
>Ga0307374_10004348_pt1 | contig 23624 bp, 23 predicted proteins | sample OX3MG_FD_202532 | JGI IMG/M metagenome (GOLD analysis project Ga0307374, IMG submission 202532) | Soil microbial communities from Risofladan, Vaasa, Finland - OX-3 | ecosystem: Environmental > Terrestrial > Soil > Coastal area > Acid sulfate soil | place: Finland: Risofladan, Vaasa | collected... | reverse complement strand
CGTCATGGCGGGCGCGGGCTTGCGCTGGCAGTGCTCTGCACCATTTTGTTCCTGACGTTTCTCGACAACACGGTCGTCAGCGTGGCTCTCGGCAGCGTCCAGGCCGACCTGCACGCGGGAGTCACGCAGTTGCAGTGGGTGGTGAGCGCCTACGCGCTCACCTTCGCCGGCATCATGCTGGCCTGCGGCATGATCGGGGATGAGTTCGGCCGCAAGAAGGTCATGCTCTCCGGGGTGGCGGTGTTCTGCGCAGGCTCGGTGCTGTGCACGCTGGCGCCGAACGCCGGGACGCTGATCGCCGGCCGGGCGGTCATGGGCCTGGGCGCCGCCGCCAGCGAGCCCGGCACCCTGTCGATGCTGCGCCAGCTGTATGCCGATGAGCGGGCCCGCACCCGAGCCGTGGGCGTGTGGTCGGCCGTGGCCGGGCTCGCGCTCGCGGCCGGCCCGGTCATCGGCGGCGCGCTCGTGGGCGTATGGGACTGGCGCGCGATCTTCTGGTTCAACCTGGCGTTCGGGCTGGCGGCGCTGGTAGCAGGCGTCAGCGTGCTGCCCGAGAGCGCCGACCCCGAGGCGCACCGGGTGGACACCGCCGGCGCGCTGCTGGGCGTCGCCGCGCTGACGGCCTTCTCCTTCGCGATCATCGACGCGGAGAATGCCGGGTTCGGCGCGGCCAGCGTCGTGCTGCTGCTGTGCGTCAGCGCGGCGGCGGCCGCCGCCTTCTTCTGGCGGGAGAGCCGCGCCGCCCATCCGCTGCTGGACCTGAAGTTCCTGCGCGTGCCGCGCTTCCTGGCCGCCAACCTGGTCGCGTTCTGCGCGTACTTCGCGACCTTCGCGGTCTTCTTCTTCACCGCGCTCTACCTGCAGGAGGTCGTCGGGTACAGCGGCTACCAGATCGCGCTGGCGTTCCTGCCGATGACGACGCTGATGATCGCGGCCTCGCTGCTCGCGGGGCGGTGGACCTCGGCGGCCGGCCCGAGATGGTCGATCTTCATCGGCTGCCTGATGTTCAGCGCGGGCCTGCTGCTGACGACCCTCACCCTTAGCCCGAATCCGGCCTACGCCCCGCTGGCCGCGGCCCTCGCGCTGACCGGCATCGGCATCGGCACCACGGTGGTGCCCATTACCTCCTCGGCGCTGTCCGCGGTGCCACCAGAAAGATCGGGCATGGCCGCGTCGGCGTCGAACACGAGCCGGGAGATCGGCGCCGTCACCGGGGTCGCGATCCTCGGTGCGCTGGTCAACGCCCAGCTGCACGCCAGCCTGATCGGCAGGCTCAAGGACCTCGGTATTCCGGCCAACTTCCAGTCGATCGTCATCAACGCCATCGAGACCGGCGTGGTCCCGTCCAGCGGGCAGGGCCAGGGCGCCGGCGGCGCGGAGGGTGCCGGGCACGCCTCCCTCGTCCAGCAGGTGATCCAGGCCGCGTACGGCGCGTTCTACTCCGGCCTGCGCGCGGCGCTGCTCCTGTCGGCCATCCTGGTCCTCGCCGCCGGCCTGGCCTCGTTCATCCTGCTCAGCCGCGACGTCACCGGACCGTGATCAGGCCCCGGAGGTAGGCCGCCTGGCCGACATGCTGGAGGTCATCGGAGATCACGCTGATCAGCCGCACGCCGAGCGTGACGGGCGGATCCCAGCTCGTATCCACCACCCGGTCCAGGTCCTGGTCCGTCAGACCTGGCAGGTAACGGAGCGTCCGCTGGTAGACCGCGTCGTGATAGCCGGTCAGCAGTTCGCCCGACTTCACCTGGACCGCCGCGACCTCCCCCGACCCGTGTCCGTAGCCGGTCGCCGACGGCAGGAACGGCAGGTCGTAGCGTTCGGCCCAGCCGTCCGCCAGCCACACCTGCTCCGTGCCGGCCACGTCGGCGATGTGGTCGTCCTGAATCCTGGTCAGGTGCCACACCAGCCAGGCGATGGAGTTGGCGGCGCCGTCCGGGCGCATTGCCAGCTGGTCCGGCCCCAGGCCGTCCACGCACTGATGCACTTCGTAGCGAATCCTGCCGAAGGCGTCGGCAAGCAGGTCAGCGGTTCTCATTCCAGGGTTCCTCTCCGCCGCGGCCGGGGTCGCGGATGACAGCGGCACACCGCCCGCCGCCTCCCCCCCGGCTCCGATCCTGGCACGGATGGCCGACGGCTGGCCGGGGTTGGTCACGGCCAGAGCGCTGGTGATGCGGCACAGTGGGATGGTGACGACCGACACCGACAGGGCCACGCTGACCGCGAGCCTGGCCAGCTACGCCCGGCGGCTGCAGGCGGTCATCGGCGACCGGCACCACGTGGCGTCGCCGCTGGGCGCCTGGCTGCTGCTGGCGCTGTGCGGCCCGGCGACCGAAGGAGCCGCACGCGCCGCGCTCGCCGACGTGCTGGGCTGCGATGTCGAGGTGGCGGCGCGGCTCGCCGGCGGCCTGCTCTCGAATCCGCATCCGCTGGTCGCGTCGGCCGCCGCCGTGTGGACCCGGGGCGGAGCGCCGCTGCGCGACGGCTTCCGGGCGTGGCGGTCTGGCCTGCCGGCGGCCGTGCAGACCGGCGCCCTGCCCGGCCCGGCCGAGTTGGACACGTGGGCGCGGGATCATACGTTCGGTCTTGTCGAGCGATTCCCGCTCCCGATCGGTCCCGCGGTGCACCTGGTCCTGGCCACCGCCCTGGCCACGCGGGTGTCCTGGGAGGTGCCCTTCGCCCTGGCGCCCGCCGGGGACCTCGGGGCGAGCAGCCCGTGGGCGGGCCGGCTCAGCCAGGTGCTGCGGACGCCCCGCCCCGGCCGAGACGGCAGCGCCGCGCACCGGCAGTTCATCGCGGTCACGCCGGAGGCCGGGGATGTGGCCGTGCACCTGGCGCGCGCTCAGGGTGGCCTGCTGGTCGCCAGCGTGGCCGCCGCGGCCGACGTGGCGCCCGCCGAGGTGCTGGCGGCCGCGCAGCGCATCGGCGGCGACTGGGCCGCCGGCGCCGCGGTCCAGCGGCGCCCGCTGGCGGAACTGCCGCTCGGCGAGGCGCCGTTGTGGCTGATCCGGGAGGAGCCGGCCGCGGACGGGACCGAGGATGCCTTCACCGCCGTCCTGCCGGCCTGGTCGGCGCGCAGCCAGTTCCCGCTCACCGACCCGTCGCTCGGCTTCGGGCCTGCCGTCGGGGCGCTAGCTGGCGGCGACTGGGCAGGGGTGCAGGCGGCGATGGCCCGCTACAGCCGAATCGGGTTCGAGGCGGCGGCCGTGACGGCGGTGCTGGCGATGTCGGCCGTGCGAGCACCGCGGCAGGGCAGCCGCCGGGTGGCCGAGCTGAGGTTCGGGCACCCGTACGCGGTGGTGGCCGTCGCCGTAAACGAGCGGGCGGGATCCTCCGGTGAGCCGCGGCCCCGGGATGCTCGGGATGCCTGGGATGCTCGGGATGCCTGGGATGGCGTACCGGTGTTCTCGGCCTGGGTCACCGACCCGGAGGAGGCCACGGCCGGCGAGGGGAGTGCCGCGTCGTGAGCGCCGAAAGCCCCGGCCCGGAGGAGCCAGCCGCCGGGCGGCAGGGAGGTCCGCCGCCCGGGGGGCAGACGCAGCTCACGGTGCTGCGGATGCCGAATCATGCGGACTATGCCCTGCGGTCCTTCGGCCAGCCCAACGCGGTGGTCCGCCAGTTCGACTTCTGGGATACCAGCTACGAGTGGCGCCGCGTCTTCGCCGAGGCGCTCGGGACGTTCTTCCTGGTCCTGGTTGCCGCCGGCGCCGGCCTGGTGAACGCGAGGTTCGGCGGCCACGCCATCGGCGTCCCGGCGCAGGTGGTGGCGCCCGGCCTGATGGTCGCGGCCGTCATCCTGTTCATGGGCGGCGTATCTGGCGCGCACCTGAATCCGGCCGTCAGCGTCGCGTTCGCCCTGCGCGGCAATTTCCCGTGGCGGCGCGTGCCCGCCTACGTGCTGGCCCAGCTGGCCGGCGCGGTGCTCGCCACGCTCGCGCTCCGGGCGTTCGTCGGCGGGCACGGCGCGGCGGGCCTGACGCTGCCCGGGCCGGGGATCTCGACGGCCGCGGCCCTGCTCTGGGAGGCGCTGCTCACCCTGGGCCTGGTCAGCGTCATCCTCGGCACGGCCTCGGGCGCACAGCAGCTTGGCCCGTTCGCCGCGATCGGCGTGGGCAGCTATATCGCCCTCGCGGGGCTGTTCGGCGCGCCGGTGAGTGGCGCGTCGATGAACCCGGCCCGCTCGCTGGGCCCTGCCCTGGTGCTCGGCGACTGGACATCGTGGTGGGCCTACCTGGCGGGCCCGCTGCTCGGCGCGGTGGTCGCGACGGGGATCGCGTTCATCCTGCGCGGGCGCGGCGGCGGCACCCGTGGCACGCAGGCGGCGCAGGGCACGCTGGGCACGCTCTGGGTGCCGGGCCGGATCGGCACCCCGCAGCAGGCCCCGGACGGGCCGTCGCAGGGCTCCGCGGCGGACGGCCCCGCTTAGCGCGGCACGGCGCGAAAGCCGCTGACGTGGCAAACTGCATCGAAGTTGAGGATCCGTGGCCAGAAGCGCTGTAGTCGCTCACCACCATCAGCTACGTGATGCGCGGCCGCGCCGCGCAGGTGATGCAGGTGTCGGCCGCCGGGCGGGCGGCCAGGCGCGCGTCGCCGATCGGGCCCCCGCACGACGTGCAGGTGCCATAGCTGCCAGCGTCCAGCCGCCGCACCGCCGCATCGATCGCCGCCAGATGCTGGCGCGCCTGGCCGGCCAGGGCGGCGGCGTGCTCTCGCTCGAACGCGATGGTCGCGCCCTCCGGATCGTGCTCGTCGTCGGCGTTCGCGCCCTGCGCCGCCTCGACCATGCCGGTCAGCTCCCGGGTCAGCCCGGCCAGCCGCTCCAGCGTGGCCGCCCGGTCCGCGGCCAGCAGGGAGCGGGCATCCGGCTGTCTCGTCATAGTCCCCGCCGCATCATGCTTCCTGCCTACCAGAGGGCACGTCGATTGGGCGTCGGGCGGCCGCATCGGGCAGGCTGGACCCATGGCGGAGACACTGACATTGATGGCCGTGCACGCGCACCCGGACGACGAGGCATCCAGCACCGGCGGCGTGCTCGCCCGGTACTCGGCGCAGGGCGTGCGTACGGTGGTCGTGACCTGCACGAACGGCGAGTTCGGCGACGCGCCGGGGCAGGTGAAGCCCGGCGACGACGGGCACGACGAGGAGGAGGTGGCGCGGCTGCGCCTGGCCGAGCTGCGAGAATCCTGCAAGATTCTCGGGGTGACCCACCTCGAGCTGCTCGGTTACCACGATTCCGGCATGCCGGACTGGGACTACCGGAACCGGCCCGACGCCTTCTGCAACGTGCCCCAGGAGCTGGTCGCGGCCCGGATCACGGCGCTGATCGAGCGCTACCGGCCGCAGGTCGTGGTCAGCTACGACGACCTGGGGGCCTACCAGCATCCCGATCACGTCCACGCGGCCCGGTCGGCCGCCGCGGCCGTGTCCTCCTCGGGCCTGCCGGCGAAGTTCTACCAGACCGCCATGCGCCGCAGCGACTGGCGGAAGATGATGACGGCGTTGCGCGAGGCCGGCGTGGACGTCGACGATCCGGGGGAGATCACCCCGGAGATGGCGCAGCAGATGGCGCAGGAGGAGCGGCGCATCACCACGACGGTCGATATCCGCGACGTGCTCAGCCTGAAGCGGGACGCGCTGATGTCCCACGCCAGCCAGATCGCCGAGTCATGGTTCAGCAAGATCCCGCCGGACATCGGGGAGGCCGTCTTCGGCCGCGAGAGCTTCATCCGGGTCACCGACACGACCGGCGCCCCGGTCCCCGAGGACGACCTGTTCGCAGGGCTGCGGCCGACCTAGGACGGTGCCTGGCCAGGACCCGCGGCCGGCCGAGCGCCCCGGGCCGGCTAGAGACCGAGCAGGCGAACGGCGTTGTCGTGGCAGACGGCGCGCAGCCAGTCCGTCCCCAGGTCCAGGCCCGCCAGCCCCTCGAGCTGCCGCAGGTAGGGGTAGGGGATGTTGGGGAAGTCGCTGCCCAGCAGGATCCGGTCGCCCACCGCCGCCAGGCGTGGCCGCAGCCGCGTGGGGAACGGCGCGCTGCGGGCGAAGAAGTCGGTGAAGGTCATGGTCGTGTCGAGGTGCACGCCGGGGTAGCGGTCGGCCAGGTCGAGGAACTCGCCGTACTCCGGCGCGCCCAGGTGCGCGATGATCGCCGTCAGGCGCGGGTGCCGGGCGAGGACCTCGGCGAACGGTCCCGGGCCGGTGTAGCGGCCGCGGGCGGGCCCGGAGCCGCAGTGCACCACGACGGGCACGCCGGCCTCGGCCAGCTGCCCCCACACCGGCGTCAGCAGCTCATCGCGCGGGTCGTAGGCGCCGACCTGCACGTGCGCCTTGAAGACCCGGGCTCCATCGCTGATCGCCTGGCCGACATAACGCGCGGCACCGGGCTCGGGGAAGAACGTTGCGCTGTGCAGCGCGTCCGGGACGCGGGCGGCGAACTGCGCCGACCACGAGTTCAGCCAGGCGGCCATGTCCGGCTTGTGCGGGTACAGCAGCGCCGTGAACCGCCGGACGCCGAACGCCCGCAGCAGCGCTAGCCGCTCGTCCTGCGGCAGCCGGTAGGCGATCGGCCAGGATCTCCCGGACCGGCCGCCCTCGAAGAAGTTCCACACCTTGGCCAGCACGTTGTCCGGCATGAAGTGGACGTGCACGTCGACGAGGCCCGGCAGTCCCAGATCCTGCCAGAACGCGACGACCTCCGCAATCTCCGCTGTCTCCGCTGCCGCTGTCTCCGCCTCCGGGGATCCCGGCCCGGTCACGGGCGACGGCGGCGAACCTGGCACCGTCCTAGTCTGCCAGTCCCCGAACGCGCGAGATCAGCGGCACACTGGACAGGTGACCGGGCGGATCAGGACGGCGGTTCGCGTCGAGGGGATCGTCCAGGGCGTCGGCTTCCGGCCGTTCGTCCACTCCCTCGCGACCAGCCTCGGGCTGGGCGGCCTGGTCGGCAACGACTCCCGCGGGGTATTCGCCGAGGTCGAGGGCGAGCCCGCAGCGGTGCGCAGGTTCCTGGTGCTACTGGAGCAGCAGGCCCCGCCCCTGGCTCGCATCGAGCGCGTCACCACCCGCGACCTGGTCCCGGCCGGTTCCGCCGAGTTCGCCATCGCGCCGAGCGAGCCGGGCGCCGCGGGCGGCGCCGACCGAGTCCGCCGGACCCTGGTGTCGGCGGACACCGCGACGTGCGCGGACTGCCTGGCCGAGCTCGCCGACCCCGCCGACCGGCGGTTCGGCTATCCCTTCATCAACTGCACCAACTGCGGCCCGCGTTTCACCATCGTCCGGGATGTGCCCTATGACCGGGCGCTGACCACGATGGATCGTTTTCACCTGTGCTCGCTGTGCGCGGCGGAGTACCGCGACCCCGCCGACCGCCGATTCCATGCCCAGCCGGTGTGCTGCCCCGCCTGCGGGCCCCGGCTCCGCCTGCTCGACCGATCCGGGACACAACTGCGTGGTCAGCAGGCGGAAGCTCACCCGATCGCGGCCGCCGCGGCGATGCTGCGCGCGGGAGGAGTGCTGGCGGTCAAGGGCCTCGGCGGATACCACCTGGCGGTCGATGCCGGCTGCGAGCCGGCGGCGGCGGCGCTGCGCGAGCGCAAGCACCGGGAGGACAAGCCGTTCGCCGTCATGGTGGCCGACCTGGCGGCCGCCCGGCGGCTGTGCGAGGTGGATGACGCCGCGGCGGCCCTGCTGGCCAGTCCGCGGCGGCCGATCGTCCTGCTGCCGCGCCGGCCCGGCGGGGACGGCGTCGCGCCGTCGGTGGCGCCGGGGAATCGGCAGCTCGGGATCATGCTCCCTTACACCCCGGTGCACCACCTCCTGCTGGGCGAGCTCGCCGCGCCCATCGTCTTGACGAGCGGGAACGTCTCCGACGAGCCGATCGCCTACCGGGACGCCGACGCGCTGGAGCGGCTGGCCCCGATCGCGGACGCCTTCCTGACGCACGACCGGGCCATCCACATCAGGACCGACGACTCGGTCGTGCGCGCCTTCGGCGGCCGCGAGTCGGTGCTCCGGCGGTCGCGCGGCTACGTGCCGGAGCCGCTGCCGGTCCCGGTCACCTTCCCCCGGCCGGTGCTCGCCTGCGGCGCCGAGCTCAAGAGCACCTTCTGCCTCGCCGCCGGCGGGCACGCGTTCGTCTCGCACCACATCGGCGACCTGGAGAACGCCGAGACGCTGCGCTCGTTTACCGAGGGGATCGCGCACTTCCGGCGGCTATTCGACATCGAGCCGCAGGTCGTCGCCCATGACCTGCATCCCGACTACCTGTCCACCAAGTACGCGACGGGGCTAGCCGAAGCCGGCCCGCCGGACCTGACGCTCGCGGGCGTCCAGCATCATCACGCGCACATCGCGTCCTGCCTGGCCGACAACGGCGAGCGGGGACCGGTCATCGGCGTCGCGTTCGACGGCACCGGCTACGGCACCGACGGCACCATCTGGGGCGGCGAGTTCCTGGTCGCCGATCTGGCCGGCTTCGTGCGCGCCGGCCACCTCGAGCCGGTGCCGATGCCGGGCGGCGCGGCCGCCATCCGGCAGCCCTGGCGGATGGCCGCCAGCTACCTGGCCGCCGCCTACCCGGCCGGGCCGCCCGGGGACCTGGACGTCATCGCGCGCAACCAGCGATCCTGGTCCGCGGTGCTCACGATGGCCCGGCGCGGCATCAACGCGCCAGTCACCTCCAGCGCCGGGCGCCTGTTCGATGCCGTCGCGGCCATCCTCGGCGTGCGGGACGCGATCAGCTACGAGGGTCAGGCGGCCATCGAACTGGAGCAACTGGCCGAGGTCAGCGAGCGCGGCAGCTACCCGGCCGCAGTGGCCGACGGGCCGCCCCTGCGGGTGGCCGGGGCCGACCTTGTCGCGGCGGCCGTCGCCGATCTGGCGGCCGGCATCAGCGGGCCGGTCATCGCGGCCAGGTTCCATAACGGCGTCGCCGCGGCCATCGAGCAGGTCTGCCTGACGCTGCGCGACCGGCATGGCCTGGACACGGTGGCGCTGTCTGGCGGGGTGTTCCAGAACCTGCTGCTGACCGAGCGGGTCATCGCGCTGCTGGCCGGTCGCGGGTTCCGGGTGCTGGTCCACCGCCGCGTGCCGTGCAATGACGGCGGGATCAGCTTCGGCCAGGCCGTGGTGGCCGCAGCGCAGGACCGCCTGCGGCCGAGCTGACCGGACGCTACTCGCTGGGGACGGGGGTGCGGCGGCGCAGCCAGTCGTACCAGGTGTCCATGCCGTCCCCGGTGGTGGCCGACACCTGCAGCAGCAGCGCGTCCGGCGTCACCTTCCGCAGCCCGGAGGCGTACTCGCGGACATCGAAGTCCACGTAGGGCAGCAGGTCGATCTTGTTGAGCAGGACCAGGTCGGCCTGCCGGAACATGTGCGGGTACTTGAGCGGCTTGTCAGCGCCCTCGGTCACCGACGCGAGCACCACCCTGGCCCGCTCGCCCAGGTCGAACAGCGCCGGGCAGACCAGGTTGCCGACATTCTCGATCATCACGATCGACCCGCTCTGCGGATCCAGGCAGCGCAGCGCCCTGGCCAGCATCTCCGCGTCGAGGTGACAGCCGGCCCCGGTGTTGATCTGCACGACGCTGCTGCCGGCGGCGAGGATGCGGGTGGCGTCCAGCGCCGTCTCCTGGTCGCCCTCGACGACCGAGATGGTGACCTTGCCCGCCAGACCGCGCATCGTGGCCTCCAGCAGCGTGGTCTTCCCGGAGCCGGGCGAGCTCATCAGGTTCACCGCGAGAATCCCGCGGTCCTCCAGCCAGGCGCGGTTGCGCTGCGCGATCTGGTCGTTCTTGGCCAGCACCTTCTGCTGTAGCTCCACGGTCCGCGGGCCGTCCGACGCCGCCAGGGTCTGCAGGTCCGCCGGCGGATGCTGATGGGCGTCGTGCCCGCCGGGCCCGTGCTCATGGCCGGGCCCGTGCTCGTGGCCAGACCCGTGCTCGTGGCCGTTCTCCGGACCCAGCGGACCCAGCAGCCGGATCGTGCCGCCCGACGAGCAACCGCATGTGGCGCACATGTCTCATCCCACCTGAACTGACGTGATCTTGAGGTCCTGTCCGGCCAGCACCGTGACCTCGGCGCTGCCGCACGGGCAGATGGCAATGGGGCCGTCCGGCTCGAAGTTGACGCCGCAGACGCGGCAGCAGCACAGTCCGGGCGGCTCGGTGATCTCCAGGCGGGCACCCTCCAGGTTGGTTCCCTCGGTGACCAGGTCGAAGCAGAACCGCACCGAGTCCGCCACCACGCCCGACAGCGCGCCGATCTCCAGGCGCACGCAGGTGATCCGCTCGTCGGGCAGACGCTCGGTCACCGCGTCGATGACGCCTTCGGTGATGGCCAGCTCGTGCACTCCGTTAACTCTCTTCTCGCTGCGCCTGGTTTCCTCGCTAAGCCTGCCCGCTCGGCGGCTCCGTGGCCCTCCCTGGATTGGGTGCTATGCCGGGCCCTTCCGCGCGTGTAGCGTCAGCAGATGCGCGGCAGCGGATCGCCGACGAGCAAGTCGACGATCCGGGTGCCGCCGAATGCGGTCTTGAGCTGGACAATCCCCGGCGGCTCCGCGGTCACGCGCCCGATGATCGCGGCCTGCTCGCCCTGCGGATGGGCGCGCATCGCGGCCAGCGCCTGGCCCGCCTGATCGCCGTCGACCACCACGACGACCCGGCCCTCGCAGGCCACGTACATGGGGTCGATTCCGAGTAGCTCGGAGGCGCCACGCACCTCCAGCCGGACCGGAATCTCGTCCTCGGTGACGAGAATGCCGACGCCAGCCGCGGTAGCGATCTCATTCAGGATGGTGGCCACGCCGCCGCGGGTCGCGTCGCGCAGGGCGCGTACCCCGGGCGTCTTGGCCAGCAGGCTGGCGATCAGGCCGTTCAGCGGGGCCGTATCGGAGACGACGTCGGCCTCGATGTCCAGCTCACCGCGGGCCAGCATGATCGTCACGCCGTGGTCGCCGATCGGCCCCGACACCAGGATGGCGTCCCCGGGCCGGGCCTGGGCGACGCCGAGCGTCCCCGCGCGCTCGATCACGCCGACCCCGGCCGTGTTGATGTAACAGCCGTCCGCCTTGCCGCGTTCCACCACCTTGGTGTCGCCGGTGACGATCTGAACGCCCGCCCGCCGCGCCGCGGCCTGCATGGACGCGACGATCCGGATCAGGTCGGCGACGGGGAAGCCCTCCTCGAGGATGAAGCCGGCCGACAGGTAGAGCGGCACCGCACCGGATACGGCCAGGTCATTAACGGTGCCGTTAACGGCCAGGTCGCCGATGTCGCCGCCCGGGAAGAACAGCGGCGAGACCACGTAGGAGTCCGTGGTGAGCGCCACCCGCGCGCCGTTGACGTGGATCCGGGCCGCGTCCTCCAGCGGTTCCAGGAGCGGGTTGCGGAAGGCGTCGAGGAAGACCGCCTCGATGAGCGTCTGGGTCGCCTTCCCGCCCGCCCCGTGCGACATGGTGATCCGCTCTTCCTTCACCCGCGGGCGCGCGCGGCGGGCCCGGTCGATCCGGTCGAGCACCAGTTCCTCGCGCACCGTCCCCGGCAGCGGCTGGGGCGAGCCCGGACGCTCGGGGCGGCCGTCCTGGGTGGCGGGCTGGCTCGGGTGACCAGTCGTCATGCCCCGCTCGCCTCCTTCACCCTCGTCCGGGTCAGCCGGCCGTAGTTGTAGTAGGCCGCGCAGGCTCCCTCAGGGGACACCATGCAGGTGCCGATCGGGGTTTCCGGCGTGCAGGCGGTCCCGAAGACCTTGCACTCCCACGGCTTGAGCACGCCCTTGAGCACCTCGCCGCACTGGCAGGCCTTCGGATCGGCGACCCGCACACCGGGCACGGAGAACAGCCGCTCGGCGTCGAACTGCGCGTACTTCTCGCGGACCTTGAGCGCGGAATGGGAGATGAAGCCCAGGCCGCGCCACTCGAAGTAGGGCCGCAGTTCCATCGTCTCGCCGATGGCTTTCAGCGCCACCACGTTGCCGTCCCACGGCACGACCCGCGCGTACTGGTTCTCGATTTCCGCCCGGCCCTCCGAGAGCTGCCGCATCAGCATGTAGATGGACTGGAGAATGTCCAGCGGCTCGAACCCGGCCACCACCACGGGCCGTCCGTAGTCGCGCGCGATGAACTCATAGGGCCGGCAGCCGATCACCGTCGACACGTGACCGGGGCCGATGAACCCGTCGAGCCGCAGGTCAGGGGAGTCGAGGATCGCCTTGATCGCCGGGATGATCGTGACGTGGTTGCAGAAGATGGAGAAGTTGCCCAGGCCCTCCGCCGCCGCGCGCAGCATGGTCATCGCGGTGGAGGGCGCCGTCGTCTCGAATCCGATGGCCATGAAGATGACGCGCTTATCGGGGTTCTTCCGGGCGATCTTGAGCGAGTCCAGCGGCGAGTAGACCATCCTGATGTCGGTGCCGCGGGCCTTGGCGTCGAAGAACGAGCCGTGACTGCCGGGCACGCGCATCATGTCGCCGAACGAGGTCATGATGACGTCCGGCTGGGCGGCCAGCGCCATGGCGTCGTCCATCCGGCCCATCGGGATCACGCAGACCGGGCAGCCGGGCCCGTGCACGAGGGTGACCTGCTCGGGCAGGTAATCCTCGAGCCCGTGCTTGTAGATGGTGTGGGTGTGGCCGCCGCACACCTCCATGAGCTTGTACTGGCGCCCCGGCTCGCACAGCGCCGCGATCTTCGCCGCCAGCGCGTGAGCCTTGTCAGCATCACGGAATTCGTCTACGAACCGCATCGCTCAGGCTCCTATTCGATTCGCGAATCCTGCAGGGCGGCGAGCTCGTCCTCGTACGCCTGCCCGATCCCCTCCAGGAAGGACAGGGCCGCGGCGGCCTCGTCCTCATCGATCTTGGAAAGTGCGAATCCGACGTGGATCAGCACCCACTCGCCGGGCTCGGGCGGATCGTCGGCCAGCAGCCCGACGTTGATGACCCTGCGGACTCCGCTGACGTCCACCCTGGCCAGGTCGGGCTGATCGGGGAGGAACTCGATCACCTCACCGGGAATGCCGAGGCACATGTCTCCACCCCTCCACTCATAACGGGCTCCCGCCGGCGCCCTGTGCGCCCGTGGCTGCAGCCTCCTGGTTTCCTGCCCAGCCGACGCATCCGTCAGCCGCGAGTTCTGCCACGACCCGGACGGCCTCGTCGACCGAGGCCGCCACCGCGTCGCTCAGTCCCATGCCGTAGTCGACGCTGGCGGGCTCACAGCCGACGATGAGGATCCGGCCGGGCCGGCCGCCGCCCAGCATGTCTAGCATCCCGAACACGACGTCCGGCTGCATGCCGTGCGCGTCGAACAGCGGGTGAGCATCCGTGGCGTGGCCGGCCGCGGCGGTGTCGTCGGTGTCGTCCGCGTCGGTGTCGGCCGCGTCGGCGGCCGTGGCCGCGGGCGATCCGGACCCGAGGTCGGGCTCGATCAGGTAGAGCGTGCCCGGCGCCCCGCCGCGCGGGGTCGCGTCAATCAGGATGGCCGCGTCGAACCCGTTCGCCAGGTCGTAGGCCAGGTGCATGCCCCTGATGCCGTAGTCGACGACCCGCACGCCCGCGGGCAGGTCGACGCGGGCGAGACGCGCCGCTACCTCCGACCCGAAGCCGTCGTCGCCGAGGAAGATATTGCCGATCCCCGCGACCAGCACCCGGCTCGTCATGGCGCCGCCTCCTGCGGGCGCGCGGCCGGTTCCGGGCCGATGGCGCGCTGGCACAGCTCCCAGAGCGCGTGGTACATCGTCGTCTGCACTTCCTGGATCCGGTGCACCGACGCCGATGGCGCGACGAACAGGTAGTCAATGCTGTCCAGCTCGGCCATCTTGCCGCCCGCGTAGCCGGCGATGCCGACCGTGAGCATGCCGCGCCTGCTGGCCTCGTCAAACGCCCGTAGCAGGTTCTCCGAGTTGCCGCTGGTCGACAGGCCGACGGCTATGTCGGCCTTGCCGCCGAAGGCCGCCAGTTGCCGGGCGAAGACCACGTCGACGCCGATGTCGTTGGACAGCGCGGTGAGCACGGCGGGGTCGCTGGCCAGCCCGAGCGCCGGCAGCGGCCGCGCGGTGCCGCCTGGATGCAGGAACGTCGTCACGATCTGCTGGGCGTCGGTGGCACTGCCGCCGTTCCCGAACGCCAGCAGGCGCCCGCCCGCGGCGAACCGGCCGGCCATCTCCCGGGCGCAGGCCAGCAGCCGCCCGCCGTCGGCGTCGCGCACGGCCCTGCGCAGCTCGAGGATCTCCTCCGCCTTGGCCACGGTCGACGCCCGAACCTCCTCCAGGACGCCCGACACATCTGTCTTTCCCGAGTACAGGAACGGGTACAGGGACTCGACCGACCCCGCGGCGTGCTCCTGCTGGGCGCCCCCCGGCGCGGTCATGACGGCACCACCGCGATGGCTTCCCGCGCGTGCACCAGGATCGTGTCGCCCACGTTCGCCGTGACCAGCGCGACGCTCACCTCTTCCTCGCCCGCGCCGGTGTCGACGATGGCCAGCTCGTCGGCGAGCAGCCGCAGGATACGCACGGCCACGGCGGCGTCGGAGCAGGTGATACAGACGTCGTCGTGGCACTGCGGCGAGTCGGCGGCGGTCATGCCACTACCCCCGGAGCCAGCACTCCTTCGAGCGCCCCTGGGTGCTCGAAGAACACATGGACGAGCTCCCAGAGCACGTGATAGGTAGTGACCTGAATCTCCTTGACGACCCGCGGATCGGTCGCGCGCGTGACCAGGACATGGTCGACCGCCGGGCTGGCGGCGATGGCCCCGCCGCCGGCGCCGACCAGGGCGACGGTCAGCATCCCGAGGTCGCGCGCGGCCTGCAGACCGCGCGCGACGCTCGGGCAGTCGCCATCGGCGCTGATCCCGAGCGCGATGTCGGCGGGCTCACCCAGGTAGCGGAGCTGACGGGCGAAGACCGCCGCCACCCCTTCCCGGGCGGCGATCCCCGTCACCGTCGCGACATCCGAGGTCAGCGAGATCGCGGGCAGCGCCCGCTTCCCGACGATCACCGGATGGACGAACTCCACCGCCACGTGCTGGGCATCGGTACTCTCGCCGCCGATGCCGAAGGCCACGAGCTTGCCGCCGCGGTGGAACCTGATGGCCATGTCGTGGCAGGCCGCCGCCACAGCCCCCGCCTGCTCGGCGAGCTCGCGCACGGGCTGCTTCCTGCGGTCGAACAGGGCAGCGACCTCCATGCTGTCGGCGACGGGGTCGCTTACCACGGGGCCGCCCGCCACGGTGTCGGGGGAGGTCATGCCTGCGCCTCGGGTGAGTCGGTCTCGGGCAGCGATATCTCGACCCGGACGTCCACCCTGTCGCGGACCTTGAGTGAGCCGAGGAACGCGGAGTAGGGCTTGATCCCGAAGTCCGACTGCACGATCGTCGTGGTCGCCCGGTAGTCGCCCGGCCGGTCCTGGCTCACCCGCAGGCGCAGCGGGCGGGACCGGCCGGCGAGGGTCAGCGTTCCGGTGATAACGCCGCCACCGTCCGCGGCGGGCTCGAAGCTCGCGGCGGTAAAGCTGGCCTCGGGGTGGCGCTCCGCCGCGAGGACCTTGCGAGCCGTCACGGCGATCTCGCGCTTGTCCCGATCGGTCAGCGGCTTCAGGCCGCCGGTGCCTTCGCGTACGACCAGTGATCCCATGTCAATCCGCACCTCCAGGCTTTTCGGCGTCAGGTCATCCCCCACCGCCAGCTCGCCCGCCCAGCGCGTGGGCTCGAGGGTGAGGTCATGCCCAGCCTGCGCCGCCAGACCGTCGCGGAGCGTCATTAAGAGAATACGGCCACGCTCGGTACTCAGGGAGTGGCGTCCTGCGTGAATCGCCATAGCAGCACCGTAGGACACATGTGGGGGGACGTCTAGCGGGACGCCTAGCGTTCTGGCAGGACACGTCTGACCAGATGTCCGGACAAGGTAATCCGGCACCGGCATTCCCCGTTCAGGGGAGCGGCACCTCACCGAATACCTCCTGAATGCGCCGAAGGTCGCGCATCCGGGGCTCGGTCGCGCCGCCGACCCACCGGCTGACGGTCTTGACCGACACGCCGAGCTGCCGGGCGGCGGCTTCCTGCGTGAGGCCCTCCCGGCGCAGCGCGCTCGACATCCACTCCGCGAACGTCTCGGAGCGGCCGGGCTGTGCAGGGGCGGCGGCCGCGTCAGCCGAGCGCGGATGGCCGTCCGGCGCGGCACCCGGCCCGGCGGGCTGGGCCTGCCGGACGGATTGCAGATTGCGGCCAGAGTGCCCAGGGTGGCCAGGGTGGCCAGGGTGGCCGACCTGGACTGGCTGCACCATCGAGACCGGCGGCCCGGGCACCGTGGGCGGCTGGATCGCGGTCTCCGAATGGAGGACGTCCACCTCGACATGCTCGGGGAAGATCCGGAAGGCGACCTGGATGGAGCCGGTCGGGCCGGCCGCGTCCAGCAGTGCGCGGAACACGGTCTCGCTAACCTCGCGGCTGCCCTGGTCGGTCAGCGGCGACTCGGCCAGGCAGCGCCGCACGAAGTCCCTGATATCCGGGATCGACGACGGCCGTGCGGTGAATACCTGAGACAGGACCACGACAGGAACGACTTCGATCGGGCTCCCCTGGGCACCGTACCCGGGCTCCGCCACTGGTCCGTCTCCTCTGGCCGCCACCCCGCTGCACTACGGCAGGGCTGCAGCCAGGGTACGTGCTGGCCGACACGCCGGGAAACCCCCTCTTGGTTTCAGTCGCCGCAGTGGCGTCGCGATGACTGCGATGCAGCTCGGCTGGGTATGACCGGCCCAGCGCGGGGTGAACGCAGGGTAAGCGCAGGGTGTCCCACGATAGGACATATCTGTCTTGTGAACTGACTGTTCAGTCTTGTAGGCGGGCCGTAGCGGGTCTAGAGTGGCGGCGTCTGCGCATCACCGAGGGTGAGGTGCGTCTTGTTCTACCGCTTCGGCGCTGAAGCGCCGTCTCGCAGGGCCCTGGTCGCCCGGCGCTTAGTGATGGGTGGCCGCGGCTGCACCGTCTGCCGCGCGTGCGCCTCGTGCGCCGCGTGCTGGCACCGTGCCTTCCGCGCCCCCCGCGGTACCACTTTCGGCAGTGTCTGTCGCAGTTACGATCCAGAAGCGAGGAGGTGGCCTCGCCATGGCCGCTGACATCCAGACCGCCACATCACCGGCCAAGACCGACGAGCCCGTCGTGCACATCCTCTGGATGAACGGCGGCCTCGGCTGCGACGGCGACTCCGTCGCCCTGACGGCCGCTACCCAGCCGAGCATCGAGGAGATCGTGCTCGGCGCCCTGCCGGGGCTGCCCAAGGTCGCCGTGCACTGGCCGCTGATCGACTTCGAGTGCGGCCCGGAGACCGGGGCCGACAACTTCATCGAGTGGTGGCACAAGGCCGACCGCGGCGAACTGGACCCGTTCGTGCTCGTCGTCGAGGGCTCGATCCCGAACGAGGCCATCAAGGAAGAGGGCTACTGGTGCGGCTTCGGCAATAATCCGGCCACCGGCCAGCCGATGACGACCAACGAGTGGCTCGACCGGCTGGCCCCGAAGGCCACGGCCATCCTGGCCGCGGGAACCTGTGCCACCTACGGCGGGATCCACGCGATGGCCGGCAACCCGACCGGTGCCATGGGCGTCCCGGACTACCTGGGCTGGGACTGGCGCTCGAAGGCCGGCCTGCCGATCGTCTGCGTGCCCGGCTGCCCCACGCACCCGGACAACCTGTCGGAGACGATCCTCTACCTGCTGTACCAGGTGGCCGGCCAGGCCCCGATGATCCCGCTGGACGAGGCGCTGCGGCCCACCTGGCTGTTCGGGGCGACGGTGCACGAGGGCTGCGACCGCGGCGGCTACTACGAGCAGGGCGACTTCGCCGGCGAGTACGGCTCGCCCAAGTGCCTGGTGAAGCTCGGCTGCTGGGGCCCGGTCGTGAAATGCAACGTTCCCAAGCGTGGCTGGATCAACGGCGTCGGCGGCTGCCCGAACGTCGGCGGCATCTGCATCGCCTGCACGATGCCGGGCTTCCCGGACAAGTTCATGCCGTTCATGGACGAGCCGCCCGGCGCCAAGGTCTCGTCCACCGCGAGCATGCTGTACGGCACGGTGATCCGCACGCTGCGCGGCTTCACGGCGAGGACCGCCGACGAGGAGCCGAAGTGGCGCAAGAAGGGCGACGAGCTTCTGACGGGCTACCAGAAGACCTGGTGACGGTGACCGGCGTCGGCGCCTGCGCAGGCAGCCACGTCCTTAACAGGGGAGATGAGCGATGACGACGGCCCAAGACTCCAGCCTGGTCGAGATGGCCTGGGACCCGATTACCAGAATCGTCGGCAGCCTGGGCATTTACACCAAGATTGACTTCAAGCAGAAGAAAGTCGTGGAGTGCCACAGCACCTCGTCGATCTTCCGCGGCTACAGCATCTTCATGAAGGGCAAGGACCCGCGGGACGCGCACTTCATTACCAGCCGGATCTGCGGCATCTGCGGCGACAACCACGCGACCTGCTCGGTGTACGCGCAGAACATGGCCTACGGCGTCCGGCCCCCGCACCTCGGCGAGTGGATCATCAACCTGGGTGAGGCCGCCGAGTTCATGTTCGACCACAACATCTTCCAGGAGAACCTGGTCGGCGTGGACTTCTGCGAGCGGATGGTCGGCGAGACCAATCCGGGTGTCCTGGAGCGGGCCAAGACCACCCCTGCGCCGCACGCCGGCGAGCACGGTTACGCGACCATCGGCGACATCATGAAGTCCCTGAACCCGCTGGAAGGCGAGTTCTACCGCGAGGCGCTGCAGGTCTCTCGCTCGACCCGGGAGATGTTCTGCCTGATGGAGGGGCGGCACGTGCATCCCTCCACGCTCTATCCCGGTGGCGTCGGGACCACACCGACGGTGCAGTTGTTCACCGACTACCTCACGCGGCTCATGCGCTATGTCGAGTTCATGAAGCGCGTCGTGCCGATGCATAACGACCTGTTCGACTTCTTCTACGAGGCACTGCCCGGTTATGAGGAGGTCGGCCGCCGCCGTGCGGACCTGGTCTGCTGGGGGAGCTTCAACGATCCCGACCACTGCGACTTCCGGTACGACCACATGACGGACTGGGGTCGCAAGATGTTCGTGACCCCCGGCGTTATCCGCGATGGCCAGCTCGTGACCAACGATCTGGTCGAGATCAACCTCGGCATCCGGATCCTGCTGGGCTCCTCGTTCTATGAGGACTGGGAGGGCCAGGAGATGTTCGTGACCCGCGATCCGCTGGGCAATCCGGTGGACAGCAGGCACCCGTGGAATCAGCACACGATCCCGCGGCCGCAGAAGCGGAACTTCGATGACAAGTACAGCTGGGTCATGTCGCCGCGATGGTTCGACGGCACGAACTACCTGGCCGCCGACACCGGCGGCGGGCCGCTGGCCCGGCTGTGGGCCACCGCGCTGGGCGGCCTCGTGGACTTCGGGTACGTCAAGTCCACCGGCCACAGCGTGCAGATCAACCTGCCGCGCACGGTGACCAGGCCCGAAGTCAGCTTCGAGTGGACGATCCCGGTGGATAAGGAGGGCAGGCCGCTGTCCAACGCGATCGAGCGGGACCGGGCGCGGACCTACTTCCAGGCCTACGCCGCCGCCTGCGCGCTGTACTTCATGGAGCAGGCGCTGGCCGAGATCCGGGCCGGGCGCACCAAGACCTGGGAGCCCTTCTCGGTGCCGGACGAGGCCAACAGCTGCGGATTCACCGAGGCCGTGCGCGGCGTGCTCTCGCATCACATGGTGATCCGCGGCGGCAAGATCGCGAACTACCACCCGTACCCGCCGACGCCGTGGAACGCCAGCGTCCGCGACAGCTACGGCACGCCGGGTCCGTACGAGGACGCGGTGCAGAACACGCCGATCTTCGAGGAGAATCCGCCCGACCAGTTCAAGGGCATCGACATCATGCGCGCGGTGCGCAGCTTCGACCCGTGCCTGCCCTGCGGAGTGCACATGTATCTCGGCAATGGCAAGGCCCTGGAGAAGGTGCACTCGCCGATGTCGGCAGTGACCCTGTCCACATGACCGGCGCGGCGAATGTGGGCGCCCGGGTCGAGGAACTGCTCGACGGGCTCCGGTCGGGCGGCTTCGGCGGCGCAGGCTTCGGCGGCGCAGCCCAGGTTCACGCCGCCGAGGCTGCCGAGGAACTGGTGGGGCTCCTCGTCGGTCTCTACGGCGACGGCCTGGCCCGGATCGTCGCGGTGCTCGCGCAGGAGGGCCCGGCGGGCGCGGCGGTGCTGGCCAGGCTGGCCGATGACCCCCAGGTGGAAGGCCTGCTGCTGCTGCATGACCTGCACCCGCTGGATGTGGACGCCAGGATCCAGCGGGCCCTGGACCGGGTCCGGCCCTACCTGGGCTCGCACGCCGGCGGCGTGGAGTACCTAGGCGTAACGGCCGACGGCGTGGCGCGGCTGCGACTGGAGGGCAGCTGTCACGGCTGCCCGTCGTCGACGGTAACGGTGCAGTTGGCCATCCGCAGTGCCGTCGAGGACGCCGCGCCCGAGGTTGCCGAGGTCGTGGTCGAGGGCATGACCGCGGCACCGGAGCCGAGCCTGCTGCAGATCGGCCGCCGGCCGCCCGATGCCGGCGGTGACCTCACTGACCCGGCCACGGCCGGGGAAGCGGCCGCCGGCGCTGGCTGGATCACGCTGCCGAACATCGGGCCGCCCAGCTCGCGGCCGGTGAGCGCGTCCGCCGGCGGGACCGCCGTGCTGGTCTGCGCGGTTCGCGGCACGCTGTATGCGTACCTGGACGCCTGCGCGTCATGCGGGTCCGCCATGGCCGACGGAAGGCTCGACCGCGAGGAGCTGACCTGCCCGGGCTGCGGCACCCGGTATAACGTGCGGCTGGCCGGCCGGGGGATCGATGACCCGGCGGCGCACCTGGATCCGCTGCCGCTGCTCGCCGACAGCCAGGGCGTCCGGGTGGCGATGCCCGAGACGGCGCGGTCGTGACAGGCCCGCGGCGGCCGACCGGAGCCCAGGGCCTGCGGCGGTTCGTCCGCCAGGCCCAGGCCCAGGCCCAGGGCGCGGCCCACGCGGCGACCGCCGCGCCGTCCGCGCCCCCGGCGCCGTCCGCGCCCCCGGCGCCGTCCGCGCCCCCGGCGTCTCCTGCGCCTCCCGCCGGGCTGCCCGGTATCGGGGTTGCGTGGGGTGCGCCCGCCACGCCGGACGCCGAGCGGTGCGAGCTGTGCGCCGCCGAGGTGCCCGCCGAGCACGGCCATGTCGCCGACCTGGAGTCATCGACCCTTGTATGCGCTTGCCGGGCCTGCTACCTGTTGTTCACCCAGTCCAGTGCAGGTCGCGGCCGGTATCGGGCGGTGCCCGACCGATACCTGACCGATCCGGAGCGGCCGCTCACGGCCGCCCAGTGGGATCAGCTGGAGATACCGGTAGGGCTCGCGTTCTTTCTCCAGAGCTCTAGCGCGGACCGGGTGGTCGGCTTCTATCCCAGCCCGGCCGGCGTCACCGAGTGCATCCTGGACCTGGCGGCGTGGGAGCAGCTGACGCGGGAGTACCCGCTGCTCGGCGAGGCCGCCCCGGACGTCGAGGCAGCCCTGATCTGCCGGACCGACGCCGGCACGAGCGGGGTGAGCGGGGTGAGCGGGGTGAGCGGGGTGGAGTACTTCGTCGTGCCGATCGACGCCTGCTACGAGCTCGCCGGCCGGATGCGGCTGCACTGGCGTGGCTTCGACGGCGGCGCGGAGGCCCGGGCGAGCATCACCGACTTCCTCGACAAGGTGCGCTCCCGTTCCAGGACGCTGCACCCCGAGGCGCCGCACCCTCAGGTTGGCCTGGGAGGCGTGAGTTGACCGAGCTTGTCTTCCACTGCGTGGGCGCTCGCGCCGACAAGTACGCGGTCGTCCCCGCCATGACGCTGGTGCTGCGGATCAGCGAGACGACCGGCCAGCGGGTGGAGGCCATCGCCCTGCGCTGCCAGATCCGGATCGAGCCCGCCCGGCGGCACTACTCCGACGCCGAGGCGCAGCGGCTCAGCGACCTGTTCGGCGAGACGCAGCGCTGGGCGGACACCCTCAGGCCGGTTCAGTTCGCGAACGTCTCGATCATGGTGCCGGGCTTTACCGGCAGCACCGAGCTGGACTTGCCGATTCCCCTCACCTATGACCTGGAGATCGGCGCGACCCGGTACTTCGCCGGGCTGGAGGACGGCGAGGTCCCGTTGCTGCTGCTGTTCAGCGGCACGATTTTCGGCACCTCTGAAGGCAGGCTGTCGGTCCAGCAGGTGCCGTGGAGCAAGGAGGCCAGCTACCGGCTGCCGCTAGCTGTGTGGCGGCAGGCCATCGACGCGCACTTCCCGAACAGCGCCTGGTTCAAGGTCAGCGCGCATACCTTCGACGAGTTGCAGCGCTATAAGACTGAACGGGCGCTTCCGACCTGGGAGGCCACGTTGCTCCAACTGCTGGGCGAGGCGGCTGAGGGACCACGGGCGGCTGAGGGACCACGGGCGGCGGAGCGGCTGCCATGAGGCTTAACCCCGAGCACCTGGCGCACGCGCGCCGGGTGGCGGATGCCATCTTGTACGAGGGATACCTGCTGTACCCCTATCGCCAGTCAGCGCAGAAGAACCAGGTCAGGTTCCAGTTCGGCGTCCTGATGCCGCCCGCTTACGGCGAGATTGACCCGCACGAGAGCTCGGCCAGCCAGACCGAGTGCCTGCTGGAGTGTCCCGACGACGCGCAGGTGCGCGTCCTGGTCAGGTTCCTGCAGCTGCAGCAACGGGTGGTGCAGGGCGTCTGTCCGGAGAGCGGCGAGCTGCGCGACGTGGGTGCCCTCTACGTCGACGGGACCGAGTACACCTGCTGGAACGAGGCCGCCGAGCGGGAGCAGCAGGTGACGGTTCCGGTCGGCGCGCTGCTGGGCGCGGACAATAACCTGGAGTTTCAGGTCGGCTCCGGCGAGACCGCCGAGGACCTCGCGGACGCCAGCGGCCGCCTGGCCGGCCGGCTGATCCGTAGCTGGGCGGCGCTGGACGGGGTTCTCAGGATCCATGCCGAGCGCGTCGCGGGCCCGTATCAGGCGCTCCGGCTGCGCATCCGGCTGGAAAACGCCTCGGTGCCGGCGACCGCGCCGCGGACCAGGGACGACGGCCTGCGGTGCGCCCTGATCGCCGCGCATGCGCTCATCGGCGTGCCGGGCGGGACATTCCTGTCCATGACCGATCCGCCGGAGTGGGCCGCGGCGGCGGTGGCCGACTGCGAGAACGTCGGCACCTGGCCGGTGCTGGCGGGCCCGGAGGACTGCCGTGAACTGATGCTTTCCTCCCCGGTCATCCTCTATGACCACCCGGAGATCGCGGCGGAGAGCGCCGGGGACCTGTTCGACGCTACCGAGATCGACGAGATCCTGACGCTGCGCACGCTGGCCCTGACCGACGCGGAGAAACGGGAGGCCCGCGCGACGGACAGCCGTGTCGCGCAGCTGATGGACCGCCTGGACGACCTGCCGCCAGAGATGCTGGAGCGCATGCACGGCGCCATCAGGTACCTGCGGTCGGCGCCGGCGGGCGCGCGGGTCACGGCGGCCGCGGTCCCGCCGCCTGCCGATCCGGCGGTGCCCTGGTGGGATCCCGGCTCGGACACCTCGGTATCCCCGGAGACCGATCACGTGCTCGTGGA
>Ga0307374_10004345_pt1 | contig 23630 bp, 27 predicted proteins | sample OX3MG_FD_202532 | JGI IMG/M metagenome (GOLD analysis project Ga0307374, IMG submission 202532) | Soil microbial communities from Risofladan, Vaasa, Finland - OX-3 | ecosystem: Environmental > Terrestrial > Soil > Coastal area > Acid sulfate soil | place: Finland: Risofladan, Vaasa | collected... | reverse complement strand
AAAAAGGTTGACGGAAAGATCCAAGGCATTCACAACATTGTCGAGGACGATTGCTGCCGCGTTCATCTGCTCCAGCAGAGATCGGCCGCCACTCGAGCACTGCAGGCCGAAGCGCTGCACATACTTGTTAATACGTATAGGACCTTTCATCACATTCGCTCTTCAGGCACCTTGTCGTGTTAAGTCCTAGAGCCCGAGGACGGCGTGCGCGAAGCGCCAAGCCGTCCGTTCGGGCTACCTGGGTGATCATCAAAATCGTTTAAAACTACGGAATTCAGAAAATATTTCGTTCCGTTCCCAAAGTTTTTGTTCGAAAACGCCAAATTCGGTGTGGCTAGTTCTTATAGAGGGCGAAAATTTCGCTCCTCTGTAAGGAGCACCATGAGACTGCCCATTGACACCGGAACCGTGAAGTTTGCGGCGGCTGGACCAGCAGAACCCGTCCTGGACTACGAAACTCGAACGCCGAAGTTGGACGAGAACGGTACCGCGCTGTTCGCCGTGCCGCTCTTCGCGGCAGGGGGCGGCATCAAGGACTCGATCACGGTGAAAGTGGCCGGCGACGTAAAGGGGCTTAGCGAGTTCACGGTGGTGAAGGTCACCAACCTGATCGCGACCACCTGGGAAGTCGGCGCCAACCACGGGGTGAGCTTTCGGGCCGACCGCATCGAGTTGGTGAAGGTCATCTCCTAATGGCCCGGCTCCTCATCTTCCTCATCATCGTCGTGCTGATCCAATATCTCCTGGCGTGGGCCTTGACTCACTACGGACTCATCGTGCTCGGCGCATGTAGTTGGTGGATGTGGAGCCTGTGGAGCGGACGCCACCATGGCTAGTGTCACGTCGTCCGCCTCGCCGCGTCGCCCCTGGATGGCTACGGCCATCTGGGGGTGGCGTCTCGAGCTTCTCCTTAGCGGTAGCACGCTCATCGTGCTCGCAGTCTCGGCCCGCGTCGTCTCATTTGGACCACTGCTGGTGGCGGCGGTCGTGGTACTGGTTCTTCGCCAGCGCCCCAACTTTCGCCGACGACTCTTCCATCAAATGCAAACGAACCGCGACCATCGCTGGTTAAACGCCGCATTGTGGCACTGCGCGATTGTTGGCCGGAACGGTTCTGCGCCAAAGGTCGTTCGTTCGGCGGCCCTCCCGGTGGGTCGACGATACCTCCTTGAACTACCGATTGGACTCCACGCGGAACTACTGCATCGCTCTGCCTTGGAGCTCGCAGCCGCACTCGGGGCTCGCGAAGTTCGCGTCAAGGCCTCTCCCGTGAACACTCGCTACGTCGAGCTCGCCGTCATTCGCACGGAAGCGTTCCCAAAGTCGCTGCGCTCGCCCTTGGTGGATCGACCAGTGGTGTCCCTCTGGGAACCACTCCTCTTCGGCGTGGGTCAGGACGGACTTGCAATGTCCATTGGTCTACCTGAGCACAACTTGCTGATCGGTGGTGAACCGGGTTCGGGTAAGTCGGTGGCGCTCTCGACCATCGTTGCCGCAGCCGCGTTGGACCCCTCAGTTCACCTCACGTTGCTCGACGGCAAGCACGTGGAGCTCATCGCGTGGTCTGACATTGCCGATGAGTTCGTAGGGGCGGATCAAGAAGACGCCGTCGGGGCTCTCCAAGATCTTCGCGATCTCATGGATCTCCGTTACGCCACACTCGCCGCCACTCGCCGGCGCAAAATGACGGCCGGCGATCTCGAGGGACTGCATGTACTCGTCATCGACGAACTGGCCTTTTATCTCCGCGGCGGCCAAAGAGAGTTACGCGACCAGTTCGCCGAGCTACTGCGCGACCTCGTCTCACGTGGTCGCGCCGCCGGCATCATCGTGGTGGCGACGACTCAGAAACCGAGCCACGAGATCGTGCCGACATGGATTCGTGACCTCTTCTCGTTTCGCCTCGCGATGCGCTGCACCAGCTCGGACTCGTCGGACACGATTCTCGGACAGGGTTGGGCGAGCCAGGGCTTCTCCGCCGCGACGATTGACCCCTCGACGCGGGGCGTGGGCTTTCTTCTCGCCGAAGGTGGTGTGCCGACACTTGTCATGACTCCCTATCTCAGTGACGATGAGATCGAGTTGATCGCGTCTCGCGCCTACGAACTGCGACGCGAGCAATGAACGCCGAGGAACGGCTCCGCACGTTGCGTGAAGTGGAACTCGCGGGAAACTGCTCTCATCCCATTCGCCTGAGCGGTGAGATGGTGAATCTCGCCACCGGCGAAGTAGCGCGAAGTTCGCTACGCATCTCTTGCAAAGACCGGCGCCACGTGGTCTGCCCCTCGTGCTCGTACCTGTACCGAACCGACGCGTGGATTCTGGTTTCGACGGGTTTAGTCGGCGGCAAGGGCACGCCCGAAGAAGTGAGTACCCACCCACGGTTATTCATCACCGTGACGGCTCCCTCCTTTGGTCCGGTCCACACGATCAAAGCTCGAGGTGAGTGCGTGGGTCGCTCGAAGGGCTCGCCGGCACGAAGGAGAGACGTCTGTGCTCACGGTCATGCGCGGGCCTGTGGGATACGCCACGGGGAAAGTAGCCCCGAACTCGGTCGGCCGCTGTGCGACCAGTGCTTCGACTACGAAGGGGCGGTCCTCTGGAACGCTCATGCCTCAAAGTTGTGGAACAACACCATCCAGAGTATTCGTCGTTCGCTGGCCGAAGCCGGAGGACTGAACCAGCGGGACTTAAAGTCCGTCGCCCAAGTTCACTATCTTAAGGTTGCCGAACTGCAACGTCGGGGTCTCGTCCACTTTCACATCGTCTTACGCGCGGACGGTCCCAGTGACATTGGGGAACCCGCACCGGCCTGGCTGAGCATCGAACTGCTCCGGCGCGTCGTTCGCCAATCGATCCGTAAGTCGTCGGTCGTGGCGCCAAATAGGCCGGATTTTCGGTGGGGCCAGGTACTTGACGTTCAAGATCTGGGTGCTGAGTCCCACGACTCCGGCGCCGTGGCCTCATATTTAGCCAAGTACGTCACCAAGACGACCGACGGATCGACCGAACTCGCCCATCGCTTTAGCAGTCGCCGCCAAATTGAGAGTCTGGTGGACGACGCCCACGTTCGCCAACTCGCTTTGACTTCGTGGAATCTAGCCCGTCGACCCGAATTCGAGCCATTTCACCTACGGGAACACGCTCACACGTTCGGCTTTACGGGTCTACCGATTACGAAGTCTCGCGACTACTCAACCACCTTCGCCGCCCTGCGTGGGAAACGAGCCACGTTCATGGCTGTGCGCAACGAGAGTGACCCGGTAGAAGGCTCCTTTCACTACGAGGGCCGCGGGTACGAGAATCCACGCAGTGCCGAACTCGCTGAAGTGTTCTTCACCATGCGCCGCGATCTTCGCCAAGAGGCTGCGCAGGCTCGTCGAAAGGCGAAGCGAGAGCCACACGGGGAATCATTATGAGGCGTTATGAATTCATAATCGAGGCCCTCGATCATAAATTCGTGGCTCTAGAAGCTAGTAATTGCCAGGATTATGAGTTCATATGACAAAGTCTCTGCGCTTTTTTGTGAACTCATATTGGTCCTCTGGGGACATGAAACCAACCAGCACACCCATGTCCCTACTCACCCGCGAACTTAAGGTCCGCTCAGCGGGCTCGCCCGGGCGCGACCTTCTAAAGCGGCTCGACCACTACTGCCTGGATCTCCTCGGCACTGAGGAGGCCCTACAGTTCGCTCAGACCCTCCAGGATCCCGCGCCAGGTACTCGCCAGGTACTCGAGGAACTCCTCGAGTGGACGGCTCTCGACAACGATTTTTTGCTGATCGCCCTAGTGGCGCTGTCACCAGAACTTGAGCTGATCGCCCTTCGCCTGTCCTGGGGTCGTCCGAGTAAGGACACGATCTCAGAGGTCCTCACGCAAGCGACGGTTGCGCTCCGCTGGACCCACGAACTCGTTGAGGGAGAACGGGTCGACTTCGTCCTCGCACACGCGCTCACCAAGACTCGAAACGAACAACGTCGGATGTCTCGCCACAACGTGCCAACGACGTTCGTCCCAGATGACTACGACACAGGTGAACCAGAGATCGAGCCCGTCGACATCTCCCCGCCATTACTGGCCCGGGCCGTCACGAACCACTTCATCTCGAAAGACGACGGGGAACTCATTCAAAGGACCCGTGGTGAAAATAGGTCCCTCCAAGTTCTCGCTAATGAGTCCGGCAGCACCTACGATGCTCTGCGGATGCGCCGAACTCGGGCCGAAGAGTGCCTGCGCCACCACTTTCGCGCTACGGACCTTCGACCATGAGATCGCTACCCCTGTGCGCGACTGCGCAGTGCTACGACGTCTTGAGCGCGCAGCACCAAACTGGCGGCCTTCCAGTGCAGGGCCAGCAGGCTCTGGTCGGTCGACTCCAAGAGCACGTCGGTAAGGTCCTCCCACAATCTCAAGGATGCCGGGTCGGTGAGCAGTCCTTGGCGCAGAACTTCCTCAGCGCCCGCGAGATCACTCGCCAAAACCAACTCGGTACCGAGATTGTGGGCGAGCGTCGTGACGGCGTCGACCATTTTGTAGACCACCGAAGGGGTAAAGGTCCACGTGAAATAGCGCGTGGTGTCGGCCGTGAAGGGAGGGCCCTTCGCGAGGTCGAGTGCTCGGCGACGCAGGATTACGGCGGCATCCTTCGAAGTCTTCTTCGCCTGGTCGAGGAGATCCTGGAACTCCGCCCAATCGGTAGTGAAGTCGCTGAGTTGGTAGCCAGCTCGCCCCGACGCCGTCGGCAGGTGCCGCTCACCGACGGTCCTTCGAGCGTCGACCATGTAGTTGCGCATGGCCGGCTTCTTGATGTCGGTGCCATCGTCGGTGAGTGGCCAGATGGCGGTTTGGATCTCATCGAGCGTCAAGAGACGTTCAGGGTTCATCGCGAGATAGGCGACGATGGCCCGCACCGGATCACTCGCGGGAGCATTCACCGGCGAGATCGAAAGTGGTCCGAGGACGTCGACTCGCAGGGATGTCTCCTCATTGAGAATCTTCTTTGCAGGTGGTGCCACGGAGGGTGGTCGCGATACTGGCCGCTGCTCGAAGTCATAAATCGGAGCACTCGGTGCTGGCCTGCTATCCACCACGTAGACGGGCACCGGACGGCCCCTACGTTTCCAACGTCGTCTCGCCAGAAGAACGAACCCGACCAGCAGCCCGGCCAATGCCGTGGCGAGGATATTCAACAAGTTGGCGAACGTGGTACCGCGAGGAATGGCCGCGTTCTCGGGTGTCGGCGTCGGCGTCGGTGTCGGTACCGCTACCGTCAACTTCTTTGGGAACGACAGGGCGATTCTGGTTGGTCCACCCACGTTCAAGGGCACTGGCGATCCACCGACGAAGCCCTCGTACTGCACGCCAGTCGTGTGAGTTGGCGAGATCATGAGCGTGCCACGACGATTCGTAATCGGCACGGTGAAGTAGTAAGTCGCGTCCACCAGGCCGTCGTCAGCGGCGCTATTGGAGTTGTACGTCTGGTTGATCGGATCCACTCTCGTGGCCAGGTAACTACGGCCCGAAGTCGCTACGTAGCGCAGGGCCGTAGCGGGCAGTGGCGTCATGCCGGAGATGAAGTCTCCCCAGAGTTGACTGCCGTAGTTACGCTGGATCGGGCCCGAACTCATTTGCAACGTCAAGTAAATCTCTCCATTGGGTGCGTGCACGCTCTCGACGAGCGGATTCTTGGTATCAAGCCGGGCCGAGGTGACGATCAACACGCTCGCCATGGTGGCTCCGCTTTCGGCGTTGGTCACGGGAATCTGGTACGTCTGCTCGATGGCGTCGACGGCGCTTTGCTCGACGTAACCGGCACTGGCCGGAGTCGCCCACCCGAGCGACATCACGAGGCCAAACCAAAGGGCGAACGCTACGAGGTAGCGACGTGAATGTCGTGGCTCGCGTACGACAGCAGAGTGTCGAGGACCTGATAATGCCGTTCTTTCCGACGGTGTCGGATCAGGCCGCGACTGGGCTCGAGCCGATTCGTAGATGGAATGATTCTCGTGAATGACAAGACGAGCGTCCCGCAACTCTTGAAGCCTCATGAAGCGACGAATCTCAAGTACGTCACTCGCCCGCTACTAGACATTCGAGAAGCGGCCAACCGCTTGGGGTGCTCGGAGAGATTCGTTCGACGTCTCGTCCAGGAGCGTCGCATTCCCTTCATCAAGCTGGGAGGAACCAGGGTGAGATTCGTAGAAGCGGACCTCGATACCTGGGTAGCCGGCCAACGCATTGGGGCCAAACGATGACGGGATAACCAATGCCGCGGACTTGTCATCTTCGTGGCCAGATCGCATCAGGTTGATGGATCCCAACGGTCGGTCCGGGCAACCTCAATCAGAGAGACCTTGCAAAGCCTTGAAAAAAGAAGGCTTTTCGATGTTTCGTCGGGTCCAGATTGCCGATCAATCGGCCGTTTCGACGACCGTTGCGAATGTGCACTGAAAGTTGAGGGCAAATGACGACAGGTCGTAGGCATTTTGGGTCGGTGCGAAGACGCTCGTCGGGCAGATGGCAAGCAACGTATCGACACGAGGGTCAGCTCTACTCGCTGGGCTCATTTCCCAGTAAGGCCGATGCTCTCGCCTATCTTTCGACGGTTGAGGCCGATATACGACGCGGTGCGTGGATTGATCCGAGAGCGGGTCAAGAAACCCTCAGGGCCTACGCCGAGGAGTGGCTGAATCGCCGTCCGGATATTGCGGAGAGAACGAGGGAACTTTACCGGTACGTTCTCGACGAGCACATACTTCCAAGCCTCGGTCACGCGACGCTGATCGGTCTTGCACCATCAAAGATTCGTGGATGGCACGCGGGCATTGCTCAGGATCATCCCGCCACGGCCGCCAAGGCCTATCGCCTGCTTTCGTCAATCATGCGCACGGCGGTCGTCGACGGCCTCATCTTGACTTCGCCGTGCAAGGTTGACGGTGCGGGTAGCGAACACGCCGCAGAGAGACCAGTCGCTACCGTCGCCGAAGTTGAGAAGCTCACAAAGGCAATGCCAGAGCACCTTCGACTCATTGTTCCTCTGGCGGCGTGGTGTCAGCTTCGAAGGGGGGAGATTCTCGGTCTACGGCGCAAGGACGTTGACGTGATGCACGCCATCATCCGCATCGAACAGAGTCGCACCTTCGCGATGGACGGTACCTCCATCATCAAACAGCCAAAGACCGCCGCTGGGCGTCGGACGATCGCCGTACCAAAGCAACTGATGGCGGCCATCATCGAGCATTTGGAGAGGTTTACCGACGTTGGTCCGGAGTCGCTCGTTCTCCATGGAAGATTGGGCGCTCCTCTTACCAGGGATGCTCTTCAGGGCTCTTGGGAGCGTTCGCGATTGACTATTGGACGGCCCGACCTAAGGCTTCACGATTTGCGACACACTGGACTTACATTGGCGGCCGCGACCGGTGCAACTACCGCCGAACTGATGCACCGAGCGGGACATTCGTCAACGCCTGCAGCGTTAAGGTATCAGCACGCAACAAGAGATCGCGACCGCGTTCTATCGGACGCCCTCGAGAAGTTGATTGAGCCAGCCATCGTGATCCCCTTTTATCGAGATTCGGAATCATTGGATTAGGGGAAAGTCAATGAATGGCGACGGGTGACGTGTGTCGCAAGGCAAACCCAAATCGGTATCTGGTCGTAGGCTCGATTGGTGGCAGAGACGCGAATTGGGTACACAGCCGGTTCTTCTGTGATTGTCGCTGGCGGGGTAGCTGGCGCCTACGCCGATTACACCAACGGAAGCCGAACTTTACTTAGTGACGGATGGTTTCGTCTCTCACTCGGAATAACCGTCTTTGGTTTGGTTGTACTTCTCATCACGTTGGTGAATCATTTCGTCTCAGCTTCTCGGGAGCGCATGCATTACGACCCGCAGAAGAGATCGCTGTTCATCGCATTGACGCCAAAGGCGCGAAGGCAAGTGGCAGAACTCAAAGGAACGCCTCAAGTCTCAAAGCGGACCCCAGACGTACTTCAACACAAAAGTCTCGTGATCACTCCGCGAAGCATGGGGACTTTCGCCGTTATGTGCAGCGACGAACCGTTCTATGACGGCCAGATTGAAGTGAGAGTGCGAGCGTATGTTGCGAATCAGCCGGACAGCGCCTCGGCAACATTATCCACGGCGAGAGCGGCCATTCAACTCGATGAGTACCCCATCGAGTTAGTAGAGACTCACGTCGGCCAGTATGCACCGCGCGGGGGCGAAATCCCGGAAGGATATACGTATCCGCCAGTAGTGCCCACCGGCGCGACACTAGAAATCGAGTGCGCGTTCTGGACGCGGACACAACGTTCACCGCTGGGAGGTTGGATCCAGCCCCATGGCGGCGTAATCGTCGGATTCACGCTTATTGATCTGTTCGGAGTCGAAACGCGCCTACCGACCGAGGTTGAATTCAGTGTCTCCCATGTACTGCCCGGGTGGGAGCGCGACCGCTAGTCCTTGCCCCGCTCTACAGAGTCCTCGGCGAGGTTCGACTGAAGAAGCAGTTTCAATACTTGCTCGGGGTCCATGTCTATATTGACTGGCTCGTCGTAGCCTTCAAAGGCGTCTCGTGGCATTTCTCTAATTCTAGTTCTGGTAGAATTTGTTTAGACGTAAACAACCGGCCGAGAGGATTCCCCGGCCGGTTGTCTGTGGGTTCTCCTCGGTTTCCAGATTGACTATCTGGTCCTCCGCCCCACATAGTCCAGCGACGTGCACGTCGCTGGACGATCTCTAAGCCATCATCGTCACGATGGCTCCTTAGGTAGCCCGTAATAGACCCGCAGGGCGTCCTCGAAGAAGCCGAGCCACTGGGCTAGCCCAGTCTCCGTCCAGGACCCCGTGGGGAGCAGGTCGAGCGAGCCATCAACGATTTTGTTCATTCGGGGCGACAAGGGATCAGCACTCGCATTGCGTGCCGTCGCTTCGGCTGCTTCGCGCTCAGCACGTGCCCTTGATGACGCCGGGTCGTTATCCAGTGACTCGTCGGCAGGCTTAGCAAGTCCCACCGACAGCGTTTGGCGCACCAATTTTGTGCGGGCCCCGGCGGCGGCGAACAGCCCTGCTTGCTCGGCCGAATCGAGAAGACGCGTCAGCACGAACTTGCTCTTCTCAGGATCGATTCCAAACTGAACTTGAAGGGCGTTGATCATCCCGGCTACGGGTGGCAATGTTTGTCCGTGGTAACGCGATAAGAACGCCTTGAAGAGAGGGATCGACTCAAAAGCTTCAATCCGGGCTCTCGTCTCGTCCTCAGGGTATTCGGGTTGAAGAATCCGCAGCGCCAACGGAGTGACTTTGAGCGCGCTACTGGGACCTTCGAGCAAACCGAAGGCTCGCACGTTTGCAAGTCGCGTAAGGTACGACCCACTTGACGCTGACGCGAAACCCTGGAGGACCGAGAGCTCAAGGGACGAGGCCGGAGCGGTCCCCCGGTTCTCCCACAACTTGCGTGCGGCGTCTAGCGAGGTGTTCAGGTCATAGGAGACGAACGAATATTTAGGGCTAGCCATTACTACCTCCGGAGATGAGCATATCCTGATTCTCCCACATAATTGCCGCGTGGCGCAAGCCCGTGGCAGTGAAAGAGTAAGGCGCTCAGTGACCGAGCCTTTAGGGAAGGGAAGCCCAATAATAACTTGGGTTTACGGTTCAAACATCAAGGCTGGGCTAACGTCGCCGTTGCGCTTTTCCGCTCCGACGTGGTGAATTTGTAGGCGGAGCCCCCTCCGACCCTCCGTGCTCTGAGTGTCAAAGCCCAGCAGAAGCTGGGTTTGTCTCCAAGTTCGAGTCATCTCTTCGATCCCCAGGATTAACTAGAGGGCCGTTAGTGGACGGTAACTAAGGCGACGGCCAGGGACTTGACCCATGAGTCGCACCATGCGCTCCTTGTCACTCAGCATGCGGGTCGAGTGACGATCAGCGAATTCGGCAAGTTGCTCGCTCCGCGCCACAGCGCTATGGCTAGAGCGAACTTGAGTAGTGCTATCCCTGGACTGTTCGACGGACCAGAACCCAATTCGTGGCCTTCTTGCAGTGACTACACGGAGGAAAGGTCTCGCCCTTACTCAGCGCAATCTCAGATCGGCATCTACAACTGCTTTGGAAAATTCCCGATACATCATTCTTGTGACCTGTCATTCCCATGAAGGCCTCCTTATCTTATTAATGTGGCCGATTTTCGAACCACGCCGGTGTAATTACATCGACGTCACTAACCGTTGCCGAGAATGGCTGTGTGTCGCAAGAGCAACAACGTGGGGATAATCCTGTGCCTAATCCCTGGTGAAGGCGGCGGTTTGTGCGGGCTCCTGCGAGGCCAGGATTGATGCGGGGCTTCTAATCAGGGAATACGTCCCGATGAAGTGAGAAGGACTTCAGTTTTGCAATGTTGTTGAATAAGCACGGTGACGAGTTTTTGAAACTCGGGGCAGTACCTAGTGATGAGCACGTTCACCTGATGCCCCCTTCCCTGGCCTCCGACCAAGGGAAATTCGGGTGTGGGTGAGATAAAGGAAATGGCGCTAGTCCTGCGCGACCTCGACGCCAACAGGCGCCCGTGACCGTTGTGGCGACGAGTGCACCGGAGGCGAGCTTGCTCACCGTATCGAAGGTGACGAAAAAAACTTCAAAAAAGTGCTCAACCGACGAGTTAAAACCTCTCGCAGGTCGCGACAGGGGTATGCGAAACATCAGAACCCCGCGCGCGACGCGTGCACAGAAATTCACTATCGACATCATCCCTTGCATGGAGTGCGAACGGGACCAGCGTCGAAGTCAGGGTAAAGGCCGCCTCGCGTCGGCCGCGTCGGTCGTGGCTGGTGTGCTGATGTTGTCACAAGGGCGCCAGACTCTTCGTGACTACGCCATTGATCTCCTTGCAATCGCCGCCGGTGTCTTGGTGTGGCCTGGTCGCTGACTTGGAATTCGGGGGGTCAGGCCTCGCCGGCGAAGGGGCCGAGATGGACTCTGGGGAGCTAAAAGCTGAAGTTTAGGCTCAGGGGATGTCTGGATTTACAAAAGTCCTGCCACCTGCGCCACTCCCTCCGCCCACTCATCGGCAGCAGTGGGCGGCGATTGTAACTGCTGACGCGGCGGTTATTACGGATTCAGCTCTTCGGGGCGCTCACGGCTTTGCGCGCAATGTTTTCGTGCTCGTTGTCACTCATTCGGAATACGGTACCTGTCGTGAGGCATTTGATCGGGCTTCAGGCCGAACAATTCAGACTAAATCTTGGGCGCTTATTGGCGCTTCGTGGGCGCTTATTGGCGTGTAACAGAGGTCACTCGTGGTCACTGATGGCCAGTCGTGGTCAATCCAAAACCCTTGAAATCACTGGGCTTTCGTCGAATTTCCTTAGCACCCCCAACGGGATTCGAACCCGTGCCGCCACCTTGAAAGGGTGGTGTCCTAGGCCGCTAGACGATGGGGGCCAGTGTTTCGTTCACCTATGCACTACCTGGTGGTCGGGCTGCCGGGATTTGAACCCGGGACCTCTGCGTCCCGAACGCAGCGCGCTACCAAGCTGCGCTACAGCCCGCAGCGAGTTACCCCGCAGCCTGACAATCCTACTCGTTGCACGGTGTGGGCGACAACGGCTAGAGCGCGCGCGGCAGTTCTGGTTCACTGGGTCGGTGGTACTCGATAACGAGTTCGCTGATTCGTCGTCGCTCGATCGACTGTACGCGAAAGGTCCAGTCTTCGTACGCGTAGGTCGTTCCGGCGATCGGAATCTCGCCCGCCAGATCGAGCACGAAGCCCGCGATGGTGACGTATTCGCCGTCAGGAATCACGAGTCCAAGCTCCTCCTCGACCCGGTCGACGTGGGTCTGACCGTCGACGAACCAGCGATCTTCGCTGATTCGCACGATGGTCGGCTCATCGTCCTCGTCGAACTCGTCGTTCAAGTCGCCGACGAGCTGTTCGAGAATGTCGCGGATCGACACGACGCCCGCTACGCCGCCGTGTTCGTCGAGTACGAGGGCGAACGTGCGGTGCTGTTGGCGCATCTGGCCCAGGCTCTCGAGCAGATCGAATGTCTCGGGCAACATGAGGGGACGGCGAATCTTGCGCGCGATCTCTTCCGCGGTAGGGAAGGTGACGCCGATGGCGCGCTTGAGGGTCGAACTGCGAAAGAGGTCATTGACGAAGAGCACGCCGAGCACGTTGTCGAGATCGTCACTCACCACTGGGAAACACGAGTGACCCGTGTCGCGCACGGCTTCGGCGATCGCTTCGGGCGTCACGGGAAAGGTGAGAAAGGCCACGTCGACCCGCGGGGTCATCACGTCGCGAAGTTCGAGGTCGCGCAACTGGTCGACGCGAGCGTGAATGGCGTCGGCTTCGGGCGAGGGCGGGCGTATCGTCTCGTGACCCGTCAGTCGAGCGCGAACGCGCGCGAGCCCCGAGGCGAGCGGCTTCGACTCGCTCATCGAGCGTCGGCACTGCCGACGCGGACGGTTGCCGGACGCAACGATTCGTCCTCGTAGCTCTCCCCGCGCAGCAGTGCGCGCACGGCACTACGGAGCCGTTGGGGGTCAAGTGGTTTGACGAGAAAGCCGTCGGCGCCGGCCCGGCGAGCGAGAAAGACGTCGGGGCGACGGTCCAGCAGCATCAGCACCGACACTGGATCGGCGCCGCCGTAGGATTCGAGGTTGCGCAACTCCATCGTGATGGCCATGCCGCCCATTGAGCCAATTTGCAGGTCCACCACCACCAGATCCACGCCGCCTTCGGTCACCCGGGCCAAGGTTTGGGGGCCGCTGGACGCCTCTTCGATGTCGACGTCGGGACCGGACAACACCGTTTCGAGTTCACGGCGTAGTGAGGCCAGATCGCTGGCGAGAAGTACGGTAGCCACGACGTTCAGCGTAGCGGAGCGGTGATTTACTCCCTTTGGGGTCATGATCCTTGCCTTCAAATGTTTTCTTGAATACCGGCCCTCTGGTGGTTAGTCTGCGTGTCAAGGCGATGACGGGGGACTGACATGGTGATTTCGTCGTTGGAGTGGTCGAGCGCCGCGGCCTGTCGGGGTAGCGAAGGATCGCTCTTCTACTCCGCGGACGCCGCCGAGCGCAAGGAGGATCGCCTTGAACGTGAGCAATTGGCCAAGCGAATCTGTGCGGGCTGTGTCGTTCGCGAGGAGTGTCTGCACGCGGCGCTTGAGCGTCACGAGTTCTACGGCATTTGGGGCGGTCTGAACGAGTTTGAACGGCGCTCGTTAGCGCGTACTTGAGCGGGTCCACCCCAATTGGGTGGGCGCGACGCGCGTCATCACGATGAGCAAGATGAACGTGGTGAGGTGCACCCCGGTGCAGTACAGGCAGATACTGCCAATGATGATGATCTCGGCAAAAATCAGCCAGAGCACGAAGCCCATCGACACGATCACGAGTACGAAGCGCGCCACGTGGAGCCCGCGCCACGGGGCGTGCCAGGCCCAAGGCGTGTTGAGCGCGGTCAATACCGTGAAGTCGGCTAATCCGAGGATCGCGACGGGAATGCCGAAGATCTCGGACTGCGCCGACGTGGTCACCTTGGCGCAGTCGATGACCCCGTGGCTCGAGCACACCAGCGCTTGGGGCTGGAAGTGCGTGATCGTCAGATAGATCGACAGTCCCAGTCCGATCACGCTCAAGACCAGCGTGACGACCTCAGCCCAACGCGGAACTCGAAATTCCGATTCGATCAATGAAGCCCCATGGCAACGTCGGCTAACTTCACTCCCGCACTCGTGCAGACGTTGCTCGGCTGGTCCTTCGTCAACGAACAGATAGCGGCCGTTTGATCGTTGGCCGAAGTGATGATCGCCTCGGTGACGGGACTCGTCGCGTTACTCAGTCCCGCGGCGATCTGGTTACGCGTAAAACCCGCGAGCATCGTCGGGAGGTAGCTCGCGCCCGAGACGAGAAACTTATTCGCGTAGGTGATGAAGGGAATCGGGTTCCCTTGGCTCGACGACAGCCCCTTGATGTACTTGGGGGTGTCGTATTTGGTGAGTATCGCGTTTTCCGCCGCCGTGGGCGTTTGCAAGGTCGCGTAGTTGGTGCCCGCCGCGTTTAAGTAGTCCGCGTACGCCTCCACGCCGACAAAGGCCACGTACTTGGACTTGTACGTGGCGCGGACGAAGGTAAAGGTTGGGGTATTTGGATATTGGTCGCCCGAGTAACTCGACATGTTGCCCAGCCCGGCCCACGTGCCAAAGCGGCTGAGCGCAATGATCGTCGGCCAACGCTGCGCGGCGCAAAAGGGGCAGTACTCCCCGCCGATGTAGAAGACTTCGGGCAGGCTCTTGCCGCTGGCGTTGGTGGTCTTGAGTTCCGGTTGGCCCTTGAGGGCCAAGGGCGCGGTCACGGGGGCGACGGGTGAGGAGACGCCGACGGTATTAAAGACCGACGTCGGAACGTTCGTGAGTTCGCGGACGGTCGTGGGATCGGCTGGCTGAAAGCTCGTTGGGCCGCCCCCCGCGTTGCCACCACTGGCGACTTTGATGATGACCAGGGCCCCGACCACGATGATGACGAGCCCGATGGCGAGCCACGTGAAGAGTCCGGCCGGCCGTCCACCCTTGGCGGGGGCCTTGGTAGGTGGGCGATATTTGGGGGCGGGCTTCTTGGCCACGGTGCTCCTTTTGCGTTAAGACCCTCAAACTTAGTGGACGGGGCTCGAGTGAACCACCGCAAAGGAGACTCGCTAGGTTGGCCCCTATGGCTGAAGCATTGATTCCGCGCCCCGCAGCCACGGTTTTGACGCTGCGCGACGCAGACCATGGTTACGAGATTCTTATGCTGCGTCGAAATCTTCGAAGCGATTTCGTCGGCGGAGCCCACGTCTTTCCGGGCGGAGGCGTGGACGAGACTGACGTGGATACCGAGCGGGTGGTCTTTGGTCTGAGCGACGAAGCGGCGTCTCGGCGTCTCGAAATCGATCGCGGCGGATTGGCCTTTTACGTGGCGTGCTTGCGCGAACTTTTTGAAGAAGCGGGGCTGCTCATCGCGTGTTACCACGATGGCGTCGCCGTGAATTTTACGAAGATGGAGGACGTCAAGCGTCTGGCGGCCCATCGCCGCGGCGTGAACGCTGGCGAGATGGACTTTCTCGCCATGATGCACGACGAGGGTCTACTGTTGGATCTTCGAGGACTCGAGTACATCGCGCACTGGATCACTCCGCTCGGACCGCCCCGGCGCTACGACACCCGATTCTTCGTGGCGCTGGCGCCCGTGGGACAAGTCGCCACGCACGACGCCGGTGAGACGGTGGCCGACTTGTGGATACGACCCGTTGACGCGCTCGCGGCGCACGAGCGCGGCGAGTTCGAGATGATCCTCCCAACTATTCGCAATCTTCAAGCGATCGCGCATTTTGCGAGCGCGCGCGACGTGCTCGATTACGCCCGGTCGCTCACGGCCATCGCGTGCGTCGAACCCCAAATCGTCCAACGTGACGGCGCCATTGCCATTCTCACCCCCGGTGATGAGGGATTTAAAGCCTAAGGCGCACGTCAAATCCCGCGACCCGGGGTGTTCATTTCCGAAATCCTTCGCTACCATGGAGGGGAGGATTTCTAGAGGAGTTGAGTCGACCATGACCACCACCAATGTGAACTTGACCGTGAAGGCCACCGCGCCCCTCACCTTGACCGACACCGCGGTGATCAAGGTGGCCGAGCTCATCGCGGCCGCCGGTGCCGACGAGCCCTTAGCGCTGCGCGTGGCCGTCAAGTCCGGGGGGTGTTCGGGCTTTAACTACGACATGTACTTCGACTCCGAAGTCGCCAGCGACGACGTGACGAACGAGTTCGCCGGTGTCCGAGTCGTCGTGGACCCCGCCAGCGCCGAACTTTTGAACGGCGCGACGCTGGACTTCACCGACGGACTTCAAGGGGCCGGATTTCACATCACGAATCCCAACGCCACGCGCACGTGCGGCTGCGGCAACTCCTTTAGCTGAGCGCTATGAGCCCTCAGCGTCCGTACTCCCCCTGGCGCCGTGCCGGGGATTTTGTCATTCTCTCGGGCCAGTTGGGTGTACTGCCCGACCGAGAGACCACGACGTTCGTCGAGGGCGGCACCGCGGCCCAAGTTCGTCAAGCGCTCGAGAACGCGAAGCGCCTGCTCAGTGAAGTTGGCGCCACGTTGGGCGACGTCGTCAAGGCCACGCTGTTCGTGCTGGACATGAAGGACTTCGCCGCGTGCAACGGGGTCTGGCTCGAGGCCTTCGGTGATCCACTGCCCACCCGTACAGCCGTCGCGGTCGCGCAACTGCCGCTGGGAGCTCAAGCTGAGGTGGAGCTGTGGGCCTACGTGCCCGAGCGTTAATCGCTGAACTCATTCGACGTACCGAACTTGTAGCCCACCGAGCGCACCGTTTGAATGAGGTGCGCGTGCTCTTCACCCATCTTCGCTCGTAGTCGACGTACGTGCACGTCCACGGTACGCGCCCCGCCGTAGTACTCATAGCCCCACACGCGACTGAGCAGCGTCGCTCTGGTGAAGACACGATTGGGGTTGGTCGCGAGAAAACGCAGCAACTCGTACTCCATGTACGTGAGGTCCATCACCCGTCCGGCGATGGACGCCTGGTAGGTCTCGAGGTTCATCGAGAGCCCCGCGTGCTCGATGCGCGGGGCGACGCTCTCGTTGCCCGCCCGGCGCAGTCGGTGTCGCAGACGCGTCGCCAGTTCACTCACGTCGTAGGGACCGACCACGAAATCGTCGAAGAGGTCCTCGCGAAAAGTCAGCTCGTCGAGTTGGTAGTGGTCGAGCAACAAGATGATTGGTCCCACGCCGCGCTCGCGCTGGCGCAGTTGGCGACAGAGCCCCATGGCCTCGCTAAAGGGCAGGGCCGCCGCGTTGATGACCGCGCCGGAGAAACCGTCCGCGGGCTCAAGGGCGGTGATTTCGTTCAGGCGAGCCGAGGTCGCCACGGCGGGGGAGACCCCGGTGACGTCAAAGGCCTTGCGCACCGGCCCTTCGCACGAGGGAACGCAGAGCACGACGTCGATACTCACAGCAACGGGAGATACCGTTCGAGTTCAAAGGGGGTGACCTGACCGCGGTAGGCGTCCCACTCGGCGCGCTTGTTGCGCAAGAACCATTCGACCAGGTGGCTGCCGAGCGTCTCGTGCATGAGCGACGAGCAGGCCATGAGATCGACCGCCTGGGCCAGTGATTGGGGCAGCGCCGCGGTGCGTTCGCCCTCGGGGGGCAACTCGTAGTTGCCCATGACGCCGCGCAGTCCCGCCGCCAACATGACCGCGAAGGCGAGGTAGGGGTTCGCCGCGGCGTCGGGCGAGCGATACTCGATTCTCGTTGAATCGATGCGTCCGGGCTTCACCGAGGGCACGCGCACCAGCGCGGCCGTGTCGTAGCGGGCCCACTTCGCGTCCACCGGCGCTTCGTCCCCGGGCACGAGACGTTTATAGGAGTTCACCCACTGGTTGGTCACGGCCGTGATCTCGGGCGCGTGGCGCACGAGCCCGGCGATGAACTTGGCCGCCAGGTCACTCAGTCCGTACGTGTGCTCACCGATGAAGGCGTTCTTCTCGTCGCGCCAGAGCGAGAGGTGCGTGTGCATGCCCGACCCCTGTACCCCGATCAGGGGCTTGGGCATGAAACTCGCCGCGACGCCCGCCTGGCGGGCGAGCTCCTTGACGACGTGGCGCAGTGACATCACGGTGTCGGCCATGGTGAGCGCGTCGGTGTAACGCAGATCGATCTCGTGCTGGCCTGGGGCGTCTTCGTGCTGGGCGTGCTCGACGCCGATGCCCATCTCTTCGAGTGTCAGCACGGTCTGGCGGCGTAGCTGGCTAGAGGTGTCGTCGGGCAGAAGGTCAAAGTAGCTGCCGTGATCGAGGGGGATCGGCCCGGTCGAAGGATCGAGGTCCGCGAAGTAGAAGTATTCGATCTCGGGCGCGACGAAGAACGTGTAGCCCTTGGCGCGCGCGTCGTCGAGGACCCGACGGAGCCGCTGGCGGGGGCAGCCGTCAAAGGCGGTGCCGTCGATGTTGACGATGTCACAAAAGACGCGCGCCACCCCCGCGCCTCGTTCGTACCAGGGCAGCAACTGAAAGGTGGTGAGGTCGGGTCGGGCTAAGAGGTCGGACTCGGTGGTTCTCGAAAATCCGTCGATCGCGCTGCCGTCAAAGGTCATGCCCTGGTCGAGGGCGTCTTCGAGTTCCGCGGGCGTGACGTGAAAGGCCTTATGGCGCCCCAGGACGTCGGTGAACCAGAGCTGCACGAATCGAACGCCTCGCTCTTCAACCGTTCGAAGAACGTACTGGGCCTGGCTTTGCATGCTGGACATTCTCGCACCTTCTCTCTAGGCCGGCGTTTGCGCGACAAAACCAAGAAGCCCGCCGCCCTGGGGCGGCGGGCTTCAAGGATTGGCGTCAACGCGCGCGTGCCTTCTTCGCCGGTGCCTTCTTCGCCACCTTTTTCTTCGCGGAAGTCTTCTTGGCGGTCTTCTTCGTACCGGGGGTCTTCTTCGCGGCACTACAGATCGTCTCGACCATCAGAGCTGAAACCACGTACGGGTCGATGTTGCTGTTGGGACGACGGTCCTCGAGGTAGCCCTTCTTGGCGCCGGCGACGGCGGCGGGAATGCGCACCGACGCGCCGCGGTCCGAGACACCGTAGGAGAACTTGGACCAGTGCTGCGTTTCGTGCTCGCCGGTCAAGCGCTCTTCGATGCCGACCCCGTACGCTTTTATGTGATCCTCCACGCGTGTGCCCAGGGCCTCACAACCCGCGACGATGGCGCTCAAGCCGCCGTTGGCGCGCATCTGCTTGGTCGAGAAGTTCGTGTGCGCGCCCGCGCCGTTCCAGTCGCCCTTGATCGGCTTGGCGTCAAAACTGACGTCGACGCCGAACTCCTCGGCGATGCGTTCGAGTAGCCAACGCGCTGTCCAGAGTTGATCGCCGATCGCGACGGGGTTGAGCACGCCGACCTGGAACTCCCACTGGCCCATCATCACCTCGGCGTTCGTCCCTTCAATGCCGATGCCCGCGCGTTGGCACGCCAACGTGTGCGCTTCAACGATGTCGCGTCCGGGCATCTTGGCGCCACCCACCCCGCAGTAGTAGGGACCCTGGGGCGCGGGGAATCCCTCCTCGGGCCACCCATAGGGGCGGCCGTCTTGAAAGAAGGTGTACTCCTGCTCGATACCGAACATGGACTCGAAGCTCGCGTACTTCTTCGCCACCTCCACCGCGTGCGCGCGAGCGTTGGTGGGGTGAGGCGTGAAGTCCGAGTTGAGGACCTCGCACATCACCAACTGGTCTTTCGGTCCGCGCAGGGGATCCGGGCAGATGAAGACGGGCTGCAAGACGCAGTCGGAGTGTTGGCCGGTGGCCTGGTTCGTGCTGGATCCGTCGAACCCCCAGATCGGTGGCTTCTTGCCGTCGGCGACGATCTTGGTCTTGCTCCGCAGCTTGTGAGTCGGCTCGGTCCCGTCTATCCAGATGTACTCAGCCTGATACGACAACGCAACTCCTTACACAGTGTCGTCGCGTGCTTACGCGATCGCTCCTAGTCTGGCGGCTGGTCGACCCCTGGGACCACGAGTTCTGTTAAGGGCGTGTGAAACCTTGAGTCCCTAGGAACTCGAGAAACTCCGCCATTAGGCTCGCTTCGTGGCTACGCTTCGAATCGCCCTGGCGCAGATGAACGCGGTGGTGGGCGGATTCGCCCAGAACCTGGAAACGTTGGGACGTTTTCGCGCCCAGGCCGCCCTGGTGGGAGCCGATCTGGTGGTGACTCCCGAACTTTCACTGATGGGGTATCCCCCCGAAGACCTCTTATTAAAGGAGGGCTTCATCGAGGCCAGCGCTCAGGCCCTCGACGACCTGGCCAAAGCGGAGAACCTGCCCCCGATGCTGGTGGGCACGGTCGCCTCGGAGGGATCGTTGGGCGTCACGCTGGCGCCTTCGAGTGACGGCCGTGACGCGGTGCGTTCCTTGGACGACGAGGTGCGTCGCGGGCATATCGCCAACGTCATCGTCGCTCTTGGCGACGAGGGGGTCGTCGCGACCGCGACGAAGCGGTTGCTGCCGAACTACGACGTCTTTGACGAGCGGCGCTACTTCGACCCGGGCGTGGGCGCCCAGACGATCGTCAACGTACGGGGAATCGCCGTGGGTCTCTTGGTCTGTGAGGACGTGTGGACAAGTAACGGTCCCGCCGCCGATCTCGCCCGTGAAGGCGCGACCTTGCTCGTGGTCGCCAACGCGTCGCCCTACGCGCGCGGGCGCCGCGAAGAGCGCGAAGCCATGCTGCGCGAACGCGCTCTGGAGACGAACTGTCCGATCGCCTACGTCAATCTGGTCGGGGGCCAAGATGAACTCGTCTTTGACGGTCAGAGCATGGCCGTCAACGCTCAAGGCGAGGTCGTGGCGCGCGCGAGGGCCTTTAGCGAAGAGCTCTTGATCTGTGAGCTCGAAGCGCGCTCTTCTACGGCGGGCGTGCCCCTCGAAACGCTCTACGCCCGAGACGAATCACGCACGCGCGCCTCACACGTCAATCACCTCGAAGAGGCGCTCGACGAGGTGGAAGAGATCTACCAGGCCCTCGTGATGGGCACGCGCGACTACCTTCGAAAGAACGGTTTTCGCGAAGCCATCGTGGCCCTTTCGGGGGGCGTCGATTCCTCGCTCGTGGCCACGATCGCGGTCGACGCGGTGGGCGCGCGGGCCGTGCGGGGCTTTTCGATGCCGAGTCGTTACTCGTCCGATCACTCTCTCCTGGACGCACTCGATCTCGCCGGTCGACTCGACATTGAGATCACGACCTTGCCCATCGAAAGGGCGCACGAGATCTTCTCGTCGGCGCTGGTTGAGGTCCTCGACGGCGAGCCCTCGGGCGTGACCGATGAGAATATACAGTCACGTGTGCGCGCGGTGCTGATGATGGCGATCTCGAACGCCTCGGGCGCCATCGTGCTCACCACCGGCAACAAGTCAGAGATGGCCGTGGGCTACTCCACGCTCTACGGTGACTCCGCGGGTGGCTTCGCGGTGATCAAGGACGTGCCCAAGATGCTCGTCTATGAACTGTGTCGATACCGCAACGACGTGGCTCGTCGCGACGGCGATCCCGAACCCATTCCCGAGGCCGTGCTCGCGAAGCCCCCCTCGGCGGAGCTTCGACCGGATCAGCGCGACGATCAGTCGCTGCCCGCGTACGAGGTGCTCGACCCCTTGCTCGAGCTCTACGTCGAACAAGACGCCACCGCCGAGGAGATCATCGCACTCGGGTACGACCGAGCGTTGGTAATGCGAATCACTCGCCTGGTCGATCGCAGCGAGTACAAGCGTCGCCAAATGCCCCCGGGGGTGCGCATCACGAAGAAGGCCTTTGGGCGCGATCGGCGAATGCCGATCACGAACGCGTTTCATCCCGAGAGCTGATGCGTGTGTCGCGCGACACGATGGAACACCTCTTTTCGTGCTTTGACACGACCTACCGGGTGCTCGGGGAGAGTGCGCCGACGTTGACGAACGACGCCTACGTCATTCGTACCTACGAGATGGCGCGTGCCCTGGGTGAGGTCACCTTGAGTTTTCGCGAGTATCTCGGCGAGGTGACAAGAGCGCCGCTGGCCCCCTTAGAGGACGTCCTTCGTCGGGCCGTGGCCAGTGACGCCTCGGGCGCGATGATCCTCTTCGCCATGGCGACGCTCGTCGGGCCACGGATGCTCGTGTCGCTGCGCGACGCCCGGGCGCTGGGCGACGACGAGTGCGAGCGGGAAATACTCAATCTCGCTTCGGGGGTCTTGGTTCGAGAGATCCGAGCCGTCGGCGACGTGGCGGGGAGATTCCCCCCGATTGAGGACGTGGCCTGGCAAGCGGGCGCGCGAAGTCTCGCCACCACCCTCGACGCGGCCGGAAACGCTGAAAGTTTCGGTGTTTCCCGCTAAGTTGCGTACCTCCGTATAACTACTAATGCCGGAGTTTCCGGGCCCGATCGCCAAATAGATGAGGAACCATGGCTAAAGACCGTATAGACCGTGACGACGAGGACCTCGTACGGCTCTACCTGTCCGACATTGGCCAGTACACCCTTTTGACCAAGGACGACGAAGTGCGCCTGGCCCAGACCATCGAAGAGGGTCGCGAGGCCAAGGACGAGCTGGACGCGTCCGAAGTGAACAAGAAGATCAAGTTGACCCCGAGCCGTAAGCAGGCCCTCAAGCGCGCCGCGCACCGCGGCGATCAGGCCGAACGGGACTTCGTGCAGTCGAACCTTCGCCTCGTGGTCTCGATTGCCAAGAAGTACCAGGCCTCGGGCCTGCCGCTGTTGGACCTTATTCAAGAGGGGAACCTCGGCCTGATGCACGCCGTGGAGAAGTTCGACTGGCGCAAGGGCTTTAAGTTCTCGACCTACGCCACGTGGTGGATTCGCCAGGCCATCACCCGGGGCATCGCCAACACCGGGCGAACCATTCGACTCCCGGTGCACGCCGGCGACACCCTGGCCCGGGTGCAAAAGGCCCAGTCGCGCCTCGAGCTCAAGTTCGGTCGACCCCCCACGATTAAGGAACTCTGCGAAGAGTGTGAGATGCCCGAAGACAAGCTCATCGAGGCGTTGCGATTTCGATCCGAGCCGATCTCGCTCTCGGAGCCTCTGCGCGAAGACGGCGACGCCGAACTCGGCGACGTGGTCGAAGACCGTTCGGCCGAGTCACCCTTTGACGTGGCCGCGGTGAAGATGATGCCCGCCGCGATCGAGAAGTTGCTCCAGCCCCTCGACGAACGTGAGCAGAAGATCCTGCGCATGCGTTTTGGACTCGACGGCGCCGGTGAGATACGCACGCTCGAAGACGTGGGCGCCGAGATGAATCTCACGCGCGAACGCATTCGCCAGATCGAAGCCCGGGCGATGAGCAAGTTGCGCCACCCTTCGTCGGACACCGGCGCGCGCGACCTCCTCACCCTCTAGGTACCCCTTAGCGACGCTGCAGACGCGCGCCGCCGAGCAGGGCCGCCACGCCCACGATGACCGCGCTGACGAAAAACGGCGTATGGGACTTCGACCGCGACAGCGCGGTCACCGGATGGCTGAAGCTCAGCAGCGGCCACTGATGGTCGTTGGCGATTTTGAGGAGTTGGCGATCCGGGTTCACCGCAAAGGGATGTCCGACGACTTCCAACATCGGCACGTCCGTCTCTGAGTCGGAGTACGCGAAGGACTCGCTGAGATTGATTCCGCGCATTTGGGCGAGCGCGCGAATGGCGACGGCCTTGTTCTCGCCCTGGGCGAAGAAGTCCATCGCCCCGGTGAACTTGCCGTTCTCGTCGATGGTGGCGCGCGAGGAGATGGCCCCGGTCATGCCCAGAAGTTCGGCGAAGGGTTCGACGATCTCCGCGGGTGCGCTGCTGACCAGATAGACCTCGTCGTCCTCGGCGAGATGGTGATCGATCAGTTCGAGGGCTTCGGCGTAGATCAGTGGTTCGATGACCTCGTTAATGGTCTCTTTGACCATCTGGCGCACCTCATCTTGGTCCCAACCCCGGGTGAGTTTCAGGACCCTTTCACGGACTCGGTTGAGGCGCTTCTCGTCGGCGCCGAATCGTTGGAACCAGAGTTGGCCGATCCCGGCACGGATCAACGTGCGCCGAT
>Ga0307374_10004343_pt1 | contig 23635 bp, 22 predicted proteins | sample OX3MG_FD_202532 | JGI IMG/M metagenome (GOLD analysis project Ga0307374, IMG submission 202532) | Soil microbial communities from Risofladan, Vaasa, Finland - OX-3 | ecosystem: Environmental > Terrestrial > Soil > Coastal area > Acid sulfate soil | place: Finland: Risofladan, Vaasa | collected... | reverse complement strand
GCAACTTTGCAAAACAGCCCGGTAGCTTCGGCGCAACGGCCGCGTCGCTACGTGTCGCACTGACCGGGGAGACGTCGTACACCACCCGGCAGAGCCGGGCCGAGCATCCTACTCCTCAGGTTCCGCGGTGACGGCCTGGGTGCCGGCGGATTCGTCCGCAGGCTCGTCGGTAGGTGCGTCGTCCGAGGCTGCCGGCGCTTCGGTCGCGACGGATTCCGTCGCTCCAGTCGCATCGACGCCGGCATCTGTCTGCGCAGCGACGTCCGCCTCCGCCTCAGGCTCCGCTGCCTCGACGATGTCCGTCGTCTCGGCTGACGCGGGTGCGCTTGCGACCGCAACAGTGGTCACCGTGGTGCTGTCGTCGTCGTCATCGTCCGGGTAGTCGTATGACGGCGCGATGATCTCGCCGTTCTCACCGGTCGGACCACCGCCGTGCAGCTGACGCAGGGAGAGGCTGATGCGCCGGCGGACCTTGTCCGCGCTGAGCACCATGACCTCGACCTCCTCCCCCACCTTGAGGACGTCCTCGGTGCGCTCGACGTGGTCCCACGAGAGCTCGCTGATATGCAACAGCCCCTCGACGCCGTCGGCGATCTGCAGGAACGCGCCGTACTTCTTGGTCTTGGTGACGATCCCGGGAACCGCCTTGCCTGGGGGGAACTGGTTCTCGATGGTGTCCCACGGGTCCTGCGACATTTGACGCAGTGAGAGGCTGATCCGCGACAACTCGGGGTCGAGCTTGATGACCTTGACATTCAGCTCGTCGCCGACGGTCAAAACATCGCTGACGTTGTTGATGCGGTCCCAGGACAGCTCGCTGATGTGGATGAGGCCGTCGGCGCCACCCAGGTTGACGAACGCCCCGTACGAGGTCACGCCGCTGACCTTGCCGGTGATGAGGTCGCCGACCTTCAGCTTCTCGAACAGCTCCTCGCGCTGGCGCGCGCGATCCTCATCCTGTGCGGCGCGTTGCGAGACGATGAGCCGGTTGCGCTTGCGGTTGACCTCGAGGATCTTCACCGGAATCTTGGTGCCGACGAGCTCCATCAGGTTGCCGCTGAACTGACGCGCGACCTGGCTGCTGGGCAGGAACCCGCGGAGCCCCATGATGTTGACGATGAGGCCGCCCTTGTTCTGCTCGCGCACCTCGGCGTCGAGGATCTCGCCTTCGGATTCCTTCTCCGCGACGGCCTGCCAGATGCCTTCAGCGCGTGCCTTGCGAAGGCTGAGCACCACGTTGCCGTGCTCGTCCTCCGCCTGGATGATGTAGACCTTGACATGGTCGCCGGAGTTGAGGGTGACGGTCTGCTCGCCGCGCGCGGACAGCTCTCGGTTCGAGATGATTCCCTCGCTCTTCGCGCCGATGTCGACGAGGACCTCGTCGGGATCGACGCGGACGACGACACCGTCAACGATGTCGCCGTGGGCCAGGGCCCTGATCGAATTCTGATCCTCCCGCAGGAGGTCTTCCATGGTGAGCGTTTCGGGCTCCTGCGCCGTCGTCGAGGTCAATGCGCTCCTTTGCCGTGCTCCTGACGTCAGACCAATCTCTCTCGCCGGTCAGGGATGCGGGCTTTCGCCTTCAAATGATCGTGTCCGGGGCGCGAATGGCGCGTTTGCGCCAATGCCATCACGATCTCGCCGAGTGTATCACCCGAGGCGGATCGATCCCCTTTCGCCGATTCGTTGCAGCGGCTTGGCTCGCCCGCGACAGTGCCATCAGCGAGGCGTCGCAGTCCCCATGCGACGCTGCGCCACGAAATGCGAGTGACCATCACCTGCGAGGAATGCGGCGAGCGCCACCGTCTCGAACGGCGCGTCAGTGAGCCGGGGCCGATCTGGATCGTGTGCCACAACTGCGAGCTTCCGCTCCAGGCGGTACTCGATGGAGTGACCTCCCCGACGACAGCCCCTGCAGCGCAGCCTTCACGGACACCGTCCGCGTGGGCCGGCGTGGTCGACTTCCGCAGCGTCGCCTGAGCGCCGCTCCCTTCGGGAGCTCCGTCATCAGACAGCGGTGGGGACAGGGGGGGCGATCTACCGGCATGGCCATGTCCCCAACGCGGGACCTGAGCTACGCTAGGTGGCATGGCGACCACCACCACGCGCACGCCAGCGACGGCTCCGGCGCCATCGAAGGCACCGGATCGACAGGAGCGTGATCAGCGCGAGTTCGGCTGGAACGTCATGGTCTGGAACGACCCCATCACGCTGATGTCGTACGTCGTGCTCGTGCTCCGACGGCTGTTCGGCTATGACCATGCGACGGCGACGAAGCTGATGCTGCAGGTGCACAACGAGGGGCGGGCGGTCGTGGCCACCCAGCCGCGCGAGCAGGCGGAGGTTTCCGTCGCGCAGCTCCACTCCTTCGGGCTGCAGGCGACGCTGGGCCGGCCCTGAGACGGGCGTAGGCGCCGATGGCATCGGTGCTCCGCCGCCGCGGACGGATCCAGGTCAAGGTCGACAGCCGTGAGCGTCAGGCGCTGATCGGCATCCTCGACTCGCTCGGCCCGCGTCTGACGGCGCCGCTGGCGTCTGCCCCGCGCGCCTACGATGAGGACGACCTGCAGGCCGAGTACGACCGCTGGGTCCGGCCCGACATCGACAAGGGTCGCGAGGCCGACGTGCTCATGGTTCGCGAAGCGTTGAGCGGTGGGGAGGACACCTTGCCGCTCACGGAGGCGCAGGCCCTCGCGTGGCTCCGCGCGTTCAACCACCTCCGGGTTGCGGCCGGCGAGATCCTCGGCATCGAGGGAGACGGCTGGGAGGACACGGCCACCGACGCGACCAAACAGCGGCCCGAGTACGGCGTGCTCATCGCACTGGGGTACCTCCAGGAGGAGTTGGTCGCTGCGATGGGGTCGTAGGATCGTCCTCATTACCGGCAGGAGGTGAACGACATGGCGCGGAAGGGTTGGATGACGCCGGCGGTGCGTGGATCGGTAGCGTGGCCGTGGTGGCGACTGCGGTGCTCCTCGCCAAGGGAACAACCGTCACAGTCGCGACGGGGCGACCCGCTGTCGGCATCGACCAGGCAGGCGCCATTGTCGATGGATACAGATACGACATTCCTGTCGTTGACGCGATCTGGCAGCACGCCGACGGGAGCTGGCAGTTCGGGGGCACTGGTCCAGCTTGCCTGGCAGGTTGTCTGGGTCTCCTGTGCGGGCTGAGCCTTCGGCGAGCGCCGTGGTCCGCCGGCGGAAGGCGACCGCGGCCGTCGTCGCGGCGGTTGCGGCAGCCACCACTGACGTTGCGTACGTCGCGGTGATTGTTCAGCAGAACGCCAGCGCCCCCCACCCCGGCGTCGTGCCGTTTCTGCTGGTCTACATCGCAGGGATCGTTGCGGCTGCCGTGGTGGCGGCGGTGATGATCGTCACCGGGCGATCCGCGCCGGCAGACGTGGTGCTGATCACCGCGGCGGCAGGCAGCGGGGCCCTGGGCTTTATCGGGATCTTCAGCATCGGCCTCGGCCTGCTGATCACGGCGGGGTTGCTCGTGCTCGCCGTGTTTGGGTTCGAGTCGCACGCTCGCCGGCCCGGCGACTGGAAGGGGCCCCTCGTCGGGGCTGTCAGCGCGGTCGTGATCCTCATCGCAGGGTTCACGATCACCGGGGTGTTCTGGGGCTCGTAGCTCGAGCGCCCGGCAGCCGCTCCTCGATCGCTCCAAGGAAACGGCCCACCGGTGGCGGGCCAAGCGCCAGCCAGAAGACCGCTCCACATCCGATCCCCAGCGCCGCCCCGACGACAACGTCCTCGATGTAGTGCACACCGACGTAGACGCACCCGACGGCAATGATCACCGTCCCGACAGCGAGCATGATGCCGAGACGCCGCCATGCGAGCAGAACAATCGTGGCCACCACTGCCGCGAAAGCGACGGTGCTGGAGGGGAAGGAGTTGTTGTCCGCGTGAGGGAACAGTGGCGTGAAGTGCAGCGCGACAAACGGCCGCGACACGTGGTGCAGCTCGCTCAGGTAGTGGCAGAGTTTGTCGGCCACGGTGAGCCCCAGCAAGGTTGCCACCGCCGCCCGCAGCGTCCGATCGCGAATCCAAACGATGATCAGCGCCAACGGACACAAGCCGATACAGACAGCCGTCACCACGACGACGATGGGCGTCAGCCAAGCATGAGCAATGGCAAACGAATGAATCGCCTGCGCGGTCCCGTCACCAATCAGGGGCATCGGACGACTATGCCGCCTTCACGAGTGACCATCGTTGGAAGCATCGTCTATGCGGTGCGAGGAAAGGCCACGCAGCCGGCGGCGGAGCGGCGAGGGGCCCTGCGGTGCCAGGACCCACTGCCTCAGCGCGGGTCGGTCAGTACCGAGTGACCTTCATTGAGTAATCCAGTGCCACCGCCGAATGCGTCAGCGCGCCGACGCTGATGTAGTCAGCTCCGGCAAGCGCGTAGGCACGGGCATTGGTCACCTGGACTCCGCCGCTGACCTCGACCGTCGCACGGCCCCGAATCAACTGCATCGCCTCGCGGACCTGGCCGCAGGAGAAGTTGTCGAGCAGGATGTGCGACGCCTTGTCGGTGAGCGCCTGCTCCAGCTCCTGGAGATTGCTCACCTCGACGTGGATCTCCATCTCGGGATATGCCTTGCGCGCGGCGCGCAGCGCCGGCGTGATGCCGCCGACGAGCGCGAGATGCGTGTCCTTGATCAGCACTGCGTCGTACAGGCCCATGCGGTGGTTCACCGCCCCGCCCATGCGGGTTGCGTACTTTTCGAGCGCCCGCAGGCCGGGTGTGGTTTTGCGGGTGTCGAGGATCTTGGCCTTCGTACCGTCAACCGCTTTCACGTACCGCGCGGTCATCGTCGCGATGCCGCTGAGGTGCTGGAGGAAGTTGAGACCGACCCGCTCCGCCGTCATCATGCCCCGTGCCGGACCGAACAGTCGCGCGACGATCTGATCCGCCTGCACCTTCTCGCCATCCTTGGTTTTGGCGTCGAACTGAATGCGTTCGTCGACGCGCTGGAACACGCGCTGGGCGATGCTCAACCCTGCGATGACGCCGTCCTGCTTGCAAACGATCTTCCCGCGGCAGGTCATGTCAGCCGGGATGACGGCCTGGGTTGTGACATCGCCCGCTCCGACGTCCTCGGCGAGCGCGGCCTCGATGAGCATGTCGATGCTCTCGGACGACAACGCTTCGGTGATGGGTCTAAAGGTGACGGTCAAAGCGTGCTCCTCTGTCCTTGTGCATGACGAGATCGCCATGCCATTGATCGCTTGCTTGGGGGAGATCAGAACGAAGGTGACAGCCGCGGCTCTCCTCGCGAGCCAGCGCGGCAGTGCATACCAACGATGCTGTCGACGCCGCGGCGTGCAACTGCATCATCGGCAACGCCGTCGCGCCTGCAGTCGACGCGGCCACTGATGCGCAGGCGCGGCCCGCAGCCTCGAGACCGGCCGCGTCGCGGACGACACCCGCACCGGTCCAGAGCGCGTCGTGCAATGTGTCCCAACCCTCGCGCGGATCGACTGTGGATGCGCGCGGAGACGGGCTTCTCGAAATGGAGGCTGCATCAGCGGGTGGCGATTCGGCCGCCCAGCCGAGCGCAGCATGCGCTGCGCGTTTCGAGAACACGAGCGACTCGAGCAGGCTGTTGCTCGCGAGACGGTTGGCCCCGTGCACCCCGCTGTGCGCGACCTCCCCGCACGCGAACAGTCCTGGCAGCGAGGTCGCGCCATCGAGATCCGTGCATACCCCACCCACCATATAGTGCGCCGCGGGAGCGACCGGGATCGGATCGTGTGTGATGTCGAGGCCGTACTTCGCACAGGTCGCAGCGATGGTCGGGAAGCGCATTGCAGCCCGAGCGCCGAGCGGCGAGCAGTCGAGGTAGACGCAGCGCTCGCCGCTGCGGCCGAGCTCGTCCCAGATCGCGCGGGCGACCACATCACGGCCCGCGAGCTCGCCGCGCGGATCAACATCGAAAACGAAACGATGACCGTCGCGGTTGACGATGAGCGCGCCCTCGCCCCGGACCGCCTCGCTGATGAGAAACCGCGGAGCTCCCTCCATGGCAAGCGCCGTCGGATGAAACTGCGAGAACTCCATGCCCGAGACATCTGCGCCGGCGTTGTAGCCGAGGGCGACACCGTCGCCGGTTGCCGACTTCGGGTTGGTGCTGTTGCGCCAGAGACGGCTCGCGCCGCCACTGGCGAGTACCACCGCCGACGCCGTCAGACTCGTGCTCTGCGCCGGCGTGCCGCTTGTCGTGATCGACACGCCGCAGCACACGCCGTCACTCGTGGTCAGGATGCCGGAGACATCCGCATGCTCGACAACGCGTGCGCCACCTGCGCGCAGACGCCGTATCAGCGCGGTCTCGACCTCGAGCCCGGTGCCGTCACCACGCGCGTGGAGGATGCGTGCACGCGAATGCGCAGCCTCCCGGGCCAGCAACAGCTCGCCGTCCTGCGTGTCGAATGCGACGCCCCACTCGATCAACTGGCGGATCCGCGCCGGACCCTCCTCGACAAGCACACGCACCGCATCCGCATGGCACAACCCTCGCCCGGCGGCGATGGTGTCCTCGAAATGCAGCTCAGTGGAATCGTCGTCGCCGACGGCGGCGGCGATGCCGCCTTGCGCGTAGCGGCTGCAGCCATCATCGAGCGCACCTTTGGTGACAACCGCGACGCGGGCACTGGGTGCAGCGGTCAGCGCTGCTGAGAGTCCGGCGATGCCGCTGCCGACAACGAGAACGTCGTAATCGGTGGGCCTCGCCGTTGTGATCACGCGATTGCCGCCTGCTCACGAATGCGATTGTGCTCGTCCACACGCACAATCGTTGGCATAAAGTCTCGCAGTTCGTTTGCATCGAGGTGCGCGTAGGTGATCAGGATCACGACATCGCCCGCGCTCCCCAGATGCGCCATGGCACCGTTGAGGGTCACTTCTCCCGGTGCTCCCTCGATCGCATACGTGACGGCACGTGAACCGTTCGTGGCGTTGACCACGTGCACTTGTTCGCCTGCAACGATGTCTGAGGCGCGCAGCAATTCGGGTGCGATACCGCACGACCCTTCGAAGTCAACATTCGCCCGCGTCACGGTGGCGCGGTGAATCTTCGACTTCATGATGACCCGCTGCATGATCTCCCCTACACGCCACGACCAACGGGCGCTGTGTCGACCCCCAGCCGAGCGACATCAATCAACCGCGTGGCACCTATTCTAGCAGCCACCACGATTTGGCATGTGGGGACTGCCGTTTCCACCTCAGTGAAGTCGTCGGGCTCCACCACGGCGACATAATCCACCGCAAGTCCGGCCGCGTCAAGGACGGCGCGGACGTTCGATTTCAGAGCCGCAGTCCCGTGTTCGCCCGCGTCAAATTGGCGCAGCGCTGCGCTCAGACTGCCGGGAATCGCACGGGCCCGCACGCGATCCTCGTGGCTGAGATAGACATTTCGGCTCGAGATCGCCAGTCCGTCGATGTCGCGAACCGTCGGGCAGATAACAATGTCGACCGCCAGGTCCAGGTCCCGGACGAGATGGCGGACCACCGCGCTCTGCTGGGCGTCCTTCTGCCCGAAGTACGCCCGGTCGGGGACTCCGGCTGCGAGGAGCTTGGAGACGACGAGCGCGACGCCGTCGAAGTGGCCGGGACGGCTCGCGCCTTCAAGCGTCTCCCCCAACGAGCCGGCGATGTGGACCCGGGTGATCTGGCCGGGCGGGTACATCGCGTCGACGCTCGGGAGAAACGCGGCATTCGCTCCGGCCGACTCGATCACGGCCAGATCGGCGTCCAGGCTGCGGGGGTAGCGCGAGAAGTCCTCGCTCGGGCCAAATTGGGCGGGGTTCACGAAGATGGTGACCACGACCTGGTCGTTCTCCCGTACCGCCCGGTCGATCAGGGCCCGGTGGCCGGCATGCAGCGCTCCCATGGTCGGGACCATGCCGACCCGCTGACCGGCGGCATGGCGCGCCATCGACCACCGGCGGAGGGCCGCCGGGGTGTCGAGCCGAACAAGACCCTCAGTGGAACGAGTGGGCATCGTCCGGGAACCGACCCTCGCGCACGTCGTCGGCATATGCCCGCGCCGCGGCGACGATGCGATCCCCGAGGTCCGCATACGGCTTCACGAATTTCGGCACGGTGCCGCGGATGTGGCCGGTGATGCCGAGGAGATCGTGAATGACGAGGACCTGAGCATCGCAGTCCGGGCCCGCGCCGATACCGATCGTGGGGATGGCGAGCTCGGCTGTCACCTGCGCAGCGAGATCCCGCGGGATTCCCTCCAGGACGAGGGCGAACGCGCCGGCGTCCTGGAGCGCTCGTGCGTCGGCGAGCAGGCGCTCGCGGCCGTCCGCGCTTCGAGCCTGGACCTTCATACCGCCGAAAGCATTGACCGACTGGGGCGTCAGACCGAGATGGCCCATCACCGGAATCCCACGCTGCGTGAGGTGCGCGACGGTCTCCACGACCCACCCGCCGCCCTCGAGCTTGATGGCATGCATTCCCGCCTTCAGGTACTCGGTCGCGTTGAGGATGGCGTCGCCACACGAGCGCTGGTAGGCGCCGAAGGGCAGGTCGCCGATGAGCAGCTGCTCGGGTGCTCCTCTGGCCACGGCCCGGGCGTGGTGAAGCATCTCGGACATCGTCACGGGAATGGTGTTCGCGTAGCCGAGGACGTTGTCGGCAACGGTGTCGCCGACGAGGAGCACCGGCACCTCGGCCTCGGCCAGCAGGCGGGCGGTGGGGTAGTCGTACGCGGTCAGCATCACGAAGCGCGTCCCCGATGCCTTCCATGCAGCCAGGTCGCGGACGGTGACGGCCACGGGTCAGGCGACCTGTGAGCCGGCCGCCGCCTGCTGGTCGGTGGGGTCGCCCACCAGGGACTCCATCGCGCGGGTCAGATGCAGATAGAGATCGCGCGCCTCCGGATGCGCTGCAAGGACCTCGAGATGTGCGGTGATCGCGTCACTGTCGCCCCGCGCGACCGGCCCCGTGAGCGCGGCCGCCGCTCCCGCACGGCGCGCGTTCCGCGCAGCTCCTTCGAGGAGCGCCGCGAGTGCCTCGTGCGCGTCGGCGCGGCTGACGCCGGCTGCCTCGAGCAGCCGCGTGGCCTCGGCGAGGAGCGCGAGCGGAGCGTTGCCGGCCAGCACCGCGGCGGCGTGATAGAGCGGCGCCTGCGAGGGATCGATCTCGAGCGGCCGGGCGCCGAGCGCAGCAACGAATGCGAGCAGACGCGGGCGCAAACCCCCGGTGGCGTCGATGCGGAAGGAGGCTCCCTCGAGCAGCGACGCGCTGCCAGGTCCGGCGAGGGCCTGGAGCGGGTGCAGCACGCCGACCTCGGCGCCGGTGGTTCTCAGGGATGCGATCACTCCAGGTCCGAACCTGGCTCCCAGGTGGACGATCCCGCGGCCGTGCAGCGCGATGCCGCTGGCCGCGATGGTGGCTGCGACGGAGGTGATGGCATTGTCGGGGACCGCAAGCAGCGTCAGGTCGGCTGATGCCGCCGCTGCCAGCGGGGTCGCGACAGCCTCAGCTCCGACCGTGTCGGCGAGCAGGCGCGCGACCTCACCCCGCCGGCTCGCGACAGCTGCCACGACATAGCCGGCCTCGTGGGCTGCGATCGCCAGCGCAGAACCAGCGCGACCGGCCCCGACGATGGCCAGCGATGGCGCCTGTGCTCCCTCCACGTCTCGGTCCTCCTGGATCCAAGCGTTGCCGAGCCGTGCCGCCTGCCATCGCCGGTGGTATCGACCTCGAGGCGCCGCTCGGCGTCCCCGGGTCGCTGACCGTCGACGGCGCAACGGCCGGACGGGTTGAGTGTACCCCTACGCCCCGGCGGCTGCCTCTGCCGGAGGAACGACTTCGGGATCGGGCGGCGGCGGCGGTGCGTCAGCGGCCGGTGCGCTCCCGTTCACGGGTGCCGCGCCGTTGTGCGCCTCGGCCGCATCGATGATCCGCTTCATCTCGGGAGCATCCATCGTCTCGACCTCGACGAGGCGGCCGGCAAGTGCGCGGAGCACGTGCTCCCGGTCGCGAAGCACCTTCTTGGCCCGCTGGAAGGCATCGGCGACGAGCTGGTGCACCTCCTGGTCGATCTCCGACGCAATGCCCTCGGAGTAGTTGCGCTGCTCGCCGAGATCACGACCGAGGAACACCATCTCCGGGCGCTCGCCGAAGGTGAGCGGGCCCAGCTTGTCGCTCATGCCCCACTCCGTGACCATCTTGCGGGCGAGGTTCGTCGCCTTGCGGATGTCGTCCGAGGCGCCGGTGGTGATGTTGTCCTCACCAAGGATCAGATCCTCAGCGCAGCGTCCACCGAGAATCTGCGCGAGTTGGTCGACGAGTTCGGCCTTGCTCACCAGGTAGCGGTCCTCGATCGGCAGGCTCATCGTCCAGCCGAGCGCCTGCCCGCGACTGACGATGGTGACCTTGTGCACCGGGTCGGTGTGCTCGAGCGTGGTGCCGACGAGCGCGTGTCCCATCTCGTGGTAGGCGATCGTCAGCTTCTCCTTCTCGCTGATCATCCGGCTCTTGCGCTCCGGACCCGCGATGACACGAGCGATGGACTCCTCGAGGTCGTTCATGACGATGACCTTGCGATTGCCACGCGCGGCGAGAATGGCGGCCTCGTTGATCAGGTTGGAGAGGTCAGCACCGCTGAATCCCGGAGTCTGCTTGGCGAGCGTCTCCAGATCGACACCCGCATCGAGCGGCTTGTTACGCGAGTGGACCTCGAGGATCGCGCGGCGACCGCGGATGTCGGGCCGGTCGAGCATGACGTGGCGGTCGAAGCGGCCCGGCCGAAGCAGCGCAGGGTCGAGGACGTCGGGCCGGTTGGTCGCGGCGATGACGATGACGTGCTGGTTGGTCTCGAACCCGTCCATCTCGACGAGCAGCTGGTTGAGCGTCTGTTCGCGCTCGTCGTGACCACCACCGAGACCGGCGCCACGCTGACGGCCCACAGCGTCGATCTCGTCGACGAAGACGATGCAGGGCGAGTTCTTCTTCGCCTGGTCGAAGAGATCGCGCACGCGGCTTGCGCCGACGCCGACGAACATCTCGACGAATTCCGAGCCGCTGATGCTGAAGAAGGGCACGCCCGCCTCACCGGCGACCGCCTTGCTGAGAAGCGTCTTGCCGGTCCCTGGCGGACCCACGAGCAGAACGCCTTTCGGGATCCGTGCGCCGACGGCGACGAACTTGTCCGGGTACTTGAGGAACTCGACGATCTCGTTCAGTTCCTGTTTGGCCTCGTCGACGCCGGCGACATCCACAAAGGTGATCGCGGGCTTGTCCCCGGCGAGGAGCCGGGCGCGACTACGCCCGAACGAGAGCGCCTGGTTGTTCCCGCTCTGGGTCTGACGGAAGATCCACAACAGGATCAGCGCCATGAGCCCGAAGAGGATCAGGTTGGGAAGGATCACGCTCAGCAAGAAGTTGCCCCCACTTCCAGAATCGACTTTGTAATTGTAGAAGCCGGCATCCTGGAACTCCTTTGCGACGACGTCGGCAGACGTCTCGACAGTCGTGTACTGGACCGGCGGGTTACTGCTGTCCCACCAGACGACGGTCTGTCCGTCGCTCTGGATCTCGGTCTGATAGTTGCTTGAGGTGTTGATCGTGTTCGTCGCACCGCTGCCTGTTTGAGCGTTGTGCACCGCCTGGTCGAGCGTTCCTGCAGTTGCGGTCTTGGTGCTCCCGCTCGGGAACGTCTTGTAGAGGAGCGCGGCGACAACGACCACGGCGAGCGCGATGAAGATGTACGTGAGGCTGCGACGAGACGGAGGCACGAACTCAGTCTACCAGGGGACTTCGATCTGAACCTCGCACCCAGCCGGAGTTCACCGGTCACGGTGAGCCCGCGGACCGACCAGTCCGCATCAGGCGTCGCTGACGATCCGCCAGGACGACGAGCCGACGGCGCGCGCCCGGGAACACCGCCTCGAGTGCCGGGATCACCTCGTGGCGTACGCGGCTCCGCAGAAACCGGGGATCGGCGTTGCTCGGGTCAATGATCGGCTCGATCCCGAGCGCCGCGCAATACGCCGCGGTCGCGTCGCGCCAGACGCGAAGGATCGGTCGCACGAGCCCGCGCTCCCGTTCGGCCATCGCGGGCAACCCCACGGGGGACGCACCGGCGAGCATGCGCATCAGCACGGTCTCCGCCTGGTCGTCGGCGGTGTGCCCGAGGGCGATCACCGATGCGCCGACGCGGGTCGCCTCGGATCGAAGGGCGGCGTGTCGGGCATTGCGGGCGTGATCCTGGAGGGACCCCCCGGGTTGCACCGCCACACGGATCGACCGGAAGGCCAGTCCGCGAGCTTCGGCGAGCGTGGCCACAACGCGCGCCTCGCTTGACGACCCTTCCCGAAGGCCGTGGTCGATATGGGCGACGGTCAGTCGCCACCCGCGCGGCGGGGCGAGGCGGGCGAGTGCGTCGAGCAGCGCGGTGGAGTCCGCGCCCCCGCTGCATGCGACAAGCACCGCTTCACCCGGCGCGATCACAGCGCGACGATCCACAGCGCTCGCAACCGCGCGCCGCACTCGTGCGACGGCGGCGACGCGCTCGCGCGGCGGCAGAGCCCCGGAGTCTCCGGGCGTGGTGGCGGTTCCTGGATTCGAACCAGGGACATACCGGGTATGAACCGGCTGCTCTACCACCTGAGCTAAACCGCCAAGCAATGCGCTGGGGAAAGAAATTGCGGCGGTCGGATTCGAACCGACGACCTTCGGGTTATGAGCCCGACGAGCTTCCACTGCTCCACGCCGCCCACAGAGGATACCGCACGTGGCCGCAGCCTCCCGGAGGATCCGGCGTTCAGTGGGGCGTCGGGGTGGGTGTCGGTGTCGGGATGATGAGCGGCTGCGGCGTCGGTGTCGGTGTCGGGGTGGGTTTCGCCGTCGGTGACGCGGTCGGCGTCGTGACGGCCGGCACCTTGAAGACCGGCAGCGGAACCGAGACGCCACCCGATGCGGGTGTCCCGGCACCGGGAGGCCTCAGGACGTAGAGGCGCTCCCCCGGGAAGATGTAGCCGAGCTGACGCGCCTCCTGCTCAAGCCACGCAACCGTTTGCGCGTCGGCAATCTCGCGTTGCCGATCGGAGATCTGCTGCACGAGCGATGAGTTCTGGGCTGTCAACGCAGCCACCTGGGCATCGAGATTCCGGCTCTGCGCCACCTGGCCGTAGACGGCGAACGCGACCAGGCCGCAGATCCCGGCAATGAGCACGACGGCAATCCGCCGCAGCGTGATCGGGCTGTCAAGTGCAGGACGTTGAGTTGGACGGATGACGCGTTCCTCTGCCTGGGCGCCGTCTGAGACGAATGGGACGATGTGGCGCCGGGTGTCGGCATAGGATGGGCCGCAATCGCTGTTTTGACAAGGACCCTGAGCGAAGAGGTCGTCAACGAGCCGACCACTCGGGGCGAATGGTCAGCCCGCGGCGCTCTCCCAACGCGTGAGCCACGCTGCCTCGTCGAGATCGTGGAGGTCCACGCCGTCGCGCCGTGCCTGCGCCTCCAGAGCCCGGAACCGCCGCGCAAACCGGGTCGCACGTCCGCGCAGCGCCTCTTCGGGATTGACGCGAAGGCGTCGCGCCAGGGCCACGACCGCAAAGAGCAGGTCGCCGACGGCATCCTCCGGGTCGAGCGCTTCGGTTGCCCAGTCCTCGCCGCGCTCAGTCTCGTGTGCGCTGCGCCCGGCGATGTCCTCGATGCGGCGCAGTGCGCCATGCACGTTGTCGAGCGCAACAGACGCTGTCGGCGTCTCGTCGAATCCGACTCGTGCGGGACGCTTCTGCACGCCCTGCGCGTGCGCGAGTGCGGGGAGCGCTGCAGGCACCCCGTCCAGCAGCGATAGTCGTTCCCGCTTCTCCGCGGTCTTCAGCTTCTCCCAGTTGACGACGACGCCGGCCGGACCGTCGACCGCGACGTCACCGAAGACGTGGGGATGGCGATGGATCATCTTGGCGCGCACGTCGACCGCCACATCGCCGATGTCGAAGCCGCCCTCCTCCTCCATCGCGATGGCGCTGTGCATGAGCACCTGGAGCAGGAGGTCGCCGAGCTCCTCGCGCAGCGTCGTGGCGTCTGCGGCGTCGATTGCCTCGAGCACCTCGTAGGTCTCCTCGAGCAGGTACGGGCGCAGGCTGCGATGCGTCTGCTCGCGATCCCACGGACAGCCGCCCGGCGCCCGCAGCTGCTCGATGACCTCGTTGAGCGCGCGCAGCGCCTCCACCGACTCCTCACGCATGCGCGCTCGTTTCCGCCTGCCAGGCGTCGCGGTTGCGAGCCCGGACCAGCCGCCCGAGCTCTCGGAGGATCGGCTCGAGCGTTGTCTGCCATGCGTCGCCGATATGCAGCTGCGACGGCGTGGCGGTCACGCCGCGAAACTGGCGCGCGACGCTCTGCAGGTCGAGACCGTGGTCGAGCGTCAGGCGCACGACGACACCGCGACCGCGCTCGGTGTCGACGCCCAGCGCACCGGCGGCCGCTGCGAGCAACCTGACTCGCAGGGAGTCGATGAGCGCCGATGTCGGCGCCGGCATCGGGCCGAAACGATCGACGAGCCCTCGAGCACGCTGATCAAGCTCCGCCTCATTGACGCACGCGGCGAGCTCCTGGTAGCAGCGCAGGCGGAGCCGCTCGTCGCTGACGTAGTCTGCCGGCAGGAATGCGGCAACCGGCAGCGTCACGGTCACCTGCGCCGGAGACTCCACGACAGGCTTGCCCTGAAGCGAGGTCACCGCGTCGGCAAGCAGATGGTTGTACAGCTCGAGTCCGACTGCGGCGATCTCTCCGTGCTGTTCCTCCCCGAGCAGGTTGCCGGCGCCGCGAATCTCGAGGTCACGCATGGCCAGTTTGAACCCCGCGCCGAGGTCCTGGAGGTCGCCGATCACATCCAGTCGCTTGTCTGCCTTCTCCGTCAACGAGCGCGCAGGCGGGTACATCATGTACGCGTACGCACGCTGTCCTGCGCGGCCGACTCTCCCGCGCAACTGGTAGAGCTGCGCGAGCCCCAATCGATGCGCGTCGTCGATGACGATGGTGTTGGCGTTGGGAATATCGAGACCGGACTCGATGATGGTCGTGCACAACAGCACATCGATATCCCCGTCGCCGAAGCGACGCATCACCGACGCGAGCATCCCTTCCTGCATCTGGCCGTGCGCGACCTCGATGCGGGCCTCAGGGACGAGCGCGCGCAGACGATCGGCGACCGCCTCGATGCCCGCGACACGGTTGTGCAGGAAGAAGCATTGACCGGCGCGTGCCAGCTCCCGAGTGATGACCTCGCGAATCAGCGAGTCCTCGCGAGCCGTGACGTAGGTTTTGATCGGTTGCCGCTCCTCGGGAGGCGTCTGGATGACCGACAGATCCCGGATACCCGCAAGCGACATGTGCAGCGTGCGCGGGATCGGTGTCGCCGACAACGAGAGCACGTCGACTGCGACACGGAGCTCCTTGAAACGCTCCTTCTGCAGCACGCCGAAACGCTGTTCCTCGTCGATGACCACCAGTCCGAGGTTCTTGAATTCGACATCCTTCTGGAGCAGACGGTGCGTCCCCACGACGATGTCGACCGCGCCGCTGCGCAACCCGGCCAGCGTGCGCGCGATCTCCTCGTCGCTGACGAAGCGCGACAACTGGCGCACGGTGATCGGGAATGCCGCAAGGCGTTCGGTGAACGTGCTGAAGTGCTGCTGGCAGAGAACGGTCGTCGGCACGAGCATTGCCACCTGCCGCCCTTCGATCGCCGCCTTGAAGGCCGCGCGCACGGCGAGCTCGGTCTTGCCGAAGCCGACATCGCCGCAGACCACGCGATCCATCGGCCGTGAGGCCTCCATGTCCCGTTTGATCTCCTCGAGAACGAGCACCTGGTCGGGCGTCTCCTGGTAAGGGAAGGAGCCTTCGAGCTCCTGCTGCCAGGCGCCGTCCGGCGCGTATGCGTGGCCCTGCGCCTGCTCTCGGCGCGAATAGAGGCCGAGCAACTCCCGCGCGACCTCCTCGGTCCGCTCCTTGACCCTGCGGCGCGTGCGTTCCCATTCCCCGGTGCCGAGCCGGGACAGCTTGGGGTGGGACTCGGCGCCGCCGACGTAGCGATCCACCCGGTCGAGATGCTGTGTCGGCACGAAGAGGCGGTCGCCCTCGGCGTACTCGAGGAGCATGTACTCGTGCTCGGCGCCGCTGTCGTCGGTGACGGCGCGCATCTCGACGAATCGCGAGATGCCGTGATCGCGGTGGACGACGAGGTCGCCGGGCGCGAACTGGAGCACGAAGGCCTGACGAGCCGCTGCTCCACTTGCCGCGCGCCGCGAACCACGCGCGGAGGTGGAGATCGCGCTTCGGGCCCCGCGCGCGAGTACGGAACGCCGCCGCTTGATGGCTCCGAACAGCTCGGCGTCGGTGTAGACGTGGACCGAGCCGTCTGCGACAGCGAAGCCCTGCGTGAGGTCGGCTGACGCCACGACGATGGCACCCGGGGGCAGTGCCGTCTCCGCCGCGGTGAAGTCCGGAGCGTCAATGGTGTCGGCCCCGTGTTCGGCCGCGAGTTCCTCAACCCGATGCTGCTGGCGGGAGGCAACCAGAACGCAGCCGAGACCCTCACGTTCGTGCAGGGCCTCACGAACGAAGGCATCGAAACGGCCCACGTAGCTGTCCACTCCACGCCAGCCCAGGTCGACCGCTGCAGCGCCGCCTGGCGCCTCACGAACGAGGTCGAAGCAGGTGTGGTCTCCGAGCGCCCTGAACAGCATGTCGACCTCGATGAGGCCGGCCGATGCCCCGTGCGGCAATTCCCCGCGGGCCTCCTCCTGGACCCGGAGCCCTTCGATCTCGATCGCGTGGCGCTCGGCGGTGGCGGTGAGGCGATTCCGGCCGCCGTCGAGGAGCACGACCGGCGCATCGATGTGGTCGAGCAGCGTCGACGGCGGGTCGGCGCCGAGGTATGGGAAGAACAGGTCGACGCCCTCGTCGTAGACGCCGGAGGCGAGCAGGCCGCAGTCGCGGTTCCACTGCTCGCGGACGTCATCGCGCAGAGCGCTCGTGTCGAGCGCTCGCACCGCCGCCAGCGCTCGCTCCACTGATCTCGAGCCGAGGTCGAGCTCGCGCGCCGGCCAGACCTGGGCGGACTCGAGCTTTCTGATCGACTCCTGCGTGGCCGGGTCGAAGACGCGAAGGTCGTCGACGTTGTCACCGAACCACTCGGCGCGCCAGGGTCGATCACGATCGACCCCGAAGACGTCGACGATGCCGCCGCGCACGGCGAAGTCGCCCGGAGTCGAGACGGCGCTCTCTCGCCGGTAGCCGAGCTCGACGAGCCGCGCAATGAGCCGGTCCCGGGGAAGGACGTCCCCGCGTTTGACCTCCGTCAGGCTCGCGCCGACGACCTCGCGCGAGAGCGTCGGCCGGAGCAATCCGCGTGGCGATGCCACCACGAGGAGCGGTTCATCACGGGCGTGCAGCCGCATGAGCGTCGCCAGCCGGGCGCGCGTCACCTCTTCGGACGGCGGGACTCTGTCGAAGGGTGGGGTATCGCCGGCGGGAAAGATCGCGACGCCCGAGCCCCCTGCCCACACGAGCGCATCGGCGTAGACGCGCTCGGCCTCTGCTGAGACGACCAGGACGGTTCGACCGGCCTGCTCGCGCAACCACCAGGCGATCAGGCCGACGGCGCCGGACGGCACGCCACCGACGGCGCCCCCCTTTCCGGCGGCGAGTTCCCTCAGCTCCGGGAGGCGATCAAGCCGCTCCCGCAATGTCGCGGTGGCCACGGCGGACTGGGTGGGTCGGGAATCAGTCCGGGCTGGCACGGTTCCAGATGTTCATCGCGCTTTCGAGTCCGTCTCGCATGATCGCGACGGCCATGTTCGCCGCTCGTGTGAGGGCTGCCTCGACCTGCGGGCGCTCGTCGGGAGTGAAGGGGTCGAGGACGTGCTCGATCAGGTCGTTGCTGTCGCCGTCCCGGCCCACCCCGATGCGGATGCGCGGAAACGCGTCGGTGCGCCACGAGTCGATGAGCGACTGCACACCGCGATGTCCGGCAGCGCTGCCGCCGAGCTTGATCTTCACCCGGCCGAGGGGGAAATCAGCCTCGTCGTGGACGACGATCGCGTCCCCGGCCGCAGTCCCGAACTTGCTGGTCAGCTGCGCGGCAGCCTTCCCGCTCAGGTTCATGAACGTCTGCGGCCGCGCGGTGAGGACGTCATAACCGTCGATCGTCCCCTCTCGCACGCGCGCCGCGCCCTCGCGCCGCTCGCGACCGAACCTGCCGCGTCGCTCGAGTTCCTCAAGGCACATCCAGCCGACATTGTGCCGGGTGCGCGCGTACTCCCCGCCCGGGTTGCCCAGGCCGATGATCAATTGCGGCACGAGCGCCCTTCGTCACACATCAGCGGTCTCGAGCGCGGGCACGTCGGCGCCCGGGAGGAGCTCGCGAGTGAGCATCGTCATCAGCGCGGCGGGTCCCGGCTCCGCATGGTCGTGACCGAGGCAGTGGAGCAGACCGTGCACGGCGAGAAGCCGGAGCTCGCTCGCGCCGTCATTCGCCTGGCCCAGCGCGCGCTCGACCGAGATGGCGACGTCGCCGACCCGGGCGCGCTCGTCGGCCGGAAACGCCAGCACGTCGGTGGGCGCGTCGTTACCGAGGAACCGAGCGTTCAGCGCCCGCAACTCAGCGTCGTTCGTCAAGCGCAGGCACAGGCTGGCGCGCGCGGGCACCCGCAACCGATCTCCACATCCGCGAAGGAGCCGGCCGAGGCGCGCCTCGATGACAGCACGACGCTCGAGCGAGGTGAGCGATCGATCGCGGATGACGTTCACCCGCATGGACGCAGCTGCGTCAGGTGCTCTTGACGCGACGCTTCCGCGCTGCAAGCAACTTGCGCTTGCGACGCACGGACGGCTTCTCGTAGTGCTCGCGCCTGCGAACCTCTGAGAGGATGCCGTTCTGCTTGATCTTCTTGTTGAACCGTCGTAACGCGCTCTCAAAGGTCTCGCCTTCGCGGACCTTTACTTCCGACACGGTCGGAATCACCTCCTTTCGACTGGATCCGCACTTCTGGAGCGCGGACTGCAAAGTCTACCTTGACTCCCGGTCGCCGAGGAGCGCTCCGGCCAGCTCCGGAAGCACCGTGCCCGCCCGCCCCGAGAGGAGGAGCGATGCCATGCCGTCGAGATCGGTGGCTCCGTCGTTGACGATGATGAGCCTGCCTCCCTGGCGGATCGTCTCGAGCGGAATGCGCGCGGCCGGCCAGACGGAGAGCGTCGATCCCACCGCCAGGCAGGCATCAGCGAGGCGCGCCTCGTCGACCGCACGGTTCAGGTCGGCGGCAACGAGTGGCTGACCGAAGCTGATCGTCGCCGTCTTGAGCAGGCCCGCGCAGAGCTCGCAGTGGGGGTCGGCGTCGCCCTCGCGCACCCGGTCGAGCGCGACGTCGATCGGCATCCGCCGGGCGCACTCGAGACAGACCGCCTCGCTCGATGTCCCGTGCAGCTCGATGACGTTGACGGTGCCCGCTTTCTGGTGGAGGCCGTCGATGTTCTGCGTCACCACGACGGGTGCGAGGCCGGCTTGCTGCAGGCGGGTGATCGCCCGATGCGCCTCGTTCGGCTCAGCACCGGTGAGCTGCGACTCGAGACGCGCCTGCCAGCGCTCCACTCGTACCCCGCGGTCGCTGATGTAGCTCTCGATCGTGTAGCGATTCGGGTCCGTCGTCTTCCAGACCCCGTTGGGCCCGCGGAAGTCCGGGATGCCCGACTCGGTCGAGATCCCCGCGCCTGTGAAGACGAGGATGCGCCGGGCGTGCTGCAGCCACGGCAGCGCCTGCCCCAGGGCCGAGTCCGGATCCATCCGGGAATTGTCCGCCGACGGCAGCGACAGCCTCATGTCGCAGCAGCGGCCCAGAATCGACGCCGATGAGCGCGATCTCTCCACCCGACGCGCTTCCCGTCGCTGTGCTCGACGATGAGCAGCGTGTCGCCGTCGACCATGGCGACGGCCCCTGCCTGGTGCTCGCGGGGCCGGGGAGCGGGAAGACGCGAATCATCGTCGAGCGGTTTCACCGCCTCTCCTCGAGCGGCATCGGTGCGGGCCGGCAACTCGTCCTCACGTACACCCGAAAGGCGGCGGCGGAAATGCGCGAACGCGTGGAGCGGGTGCACGGCGGGTTCGCCGAGGAGGCCCCGCTCACCAACTACCACTCGTTCGCGCTCCGCGTGGTGCGCGAGTGGGGCTGGCTGCTCGGCATCTCGCCCGTCCTGCGAATCGCTGATGCCGCCGAGCAGTGGCTGCACGTCGAAGCGGTCCTCGAAGAGCTGCGCCCGACACTGCTCTGGAATCCGCTGCGTCCGCATGATCTCATGGACCCTCTCCTCGACATCATCGGGACCGCGAAACAGGAGTTGGTCACGCCCGACGCGTACGCCGCATGGGCGGCGACGCGTCTGGAGGGGTGCGAGAACCCGGCTGAGCGGATCGTCCTCGAGCGTCACGCCGACGTCGCGCGCGTCTACGCACGCCTCGATGAGCGATACCGGCGCGCTGGGGTCTTCGATTTCGACGACTGCATCCTCTATGCGGAGCGCCTCCTGCGCGAGCAGCCGGCTGCCCGCAGCGGCGTCGCGGATCGGATCAGCCACGTGATGGTCGACGAGTACCAGGACACCAACTACGCGCAGGCGAAACTGGTTGAGACGCTTGTCGCCGATCACCGCAATCTCTTCGTCGTCGCCGACGACGACCAGTCGATCTACAAGTTCCGGGGCGCGAGCCGCGCCAATCTCGACCGGTTCTCCCGCGAGTACCCCGAGCATCGCCAGCTCGTGCTCACCCATAACTATCGGAGCACCGAACAGATCGTCACCGCATCGCGCGCGGTCATCAATGTCGCGAGTCCTGCGACGCGCATCGAGAAGCACCTGGTCGCGGAACGCGGCTCCGGCTCCGCCGTTGAGGTCTGGAGCGCTCCGGACGAGCGCAGCGAGGCGATGGCCGTTGCGCGTGAATGCGCGCGTCTGGTCGCAGGTGGCATGCGCCCCGCTGACATCGCGTGGCTCTTCCGGCAGCACGTCGACATGCGACCTGCGATGCGCGCACTCCGCCAGTGCGGTGTCGCGTACCAGGTTGCCGGCGGCCGGGGGTTCTTTCAGGAGCGCGAGATCAAGGACGCCCTGGCGCTGCTCGCGGCCATCGAGGATCCAGAGGACTCGCAGGCGCTGCTCCGCTGTCTGACGCTCCCCGGGTGGGGTGTCGCAACACCGGGACGCGTGGCGCTGGTGCGCGCGGCACATGAGCACGACCTGCCGCTTGCCACGCTCCTCATCGACGCCGGGGTCGAGGGGCTCGACGAGTCCGACCTTGCGGCGGCACGGCGGTGCGTCGAGAGCATTCACGAGCTGCACGCGGCAGCGCAGCGGGAGGATGTCCGCGATCTCTTCCAGCTGGCCCTCGAGGCGAGCGGATTTCTCGGCATCGTCGACGAGCAATCCGGTGTCGCGCGCCTGCAGATGGGCGCGAACCTGAACAAGTTCGGCGAGCTGCTCGAGGCGTTCGCCGACTGGAGTGACGACCGCCGCGTCAGCACCACGCTCCGATACCTGAGCGTCCTCCGCGACAGCCGTGAGGCGGGCGAGCTCGCGAGCATCGAACCGATCGAGGATGGGGTCGTGCTCCTCACCGCGCACGGTTCGAAGGGACTCGAATGGCCGGTCGTCTTTCTCTCGCGCTGCACCGAGCGTCGCTGGCAGGGACGAGCCAAGTCGTCGTTCGACCTGCAACTGCCCGACGAGCTGGTCCCCGAAGCGTCGCCGCCCGGTGATGTCGCCGTCGATGAGGAGCGCCGGCTCTTCTACGTCGCATCAACCCGAGCGCGAGACCGGCTCATCTACACATGGGCACGCTCATATCCACAGCCTTCGAGTGAGGAGCTGTGCACGCCGTTCCTGACCATGGCGATGTCCTTCCGCGGTGAGGTGCTGTCGAAGGACGTCGCGGTTGACAGCACCGTCGCACTCCGCGCGCCCCGTCCGGCCGGCACCCCCGCGTTGCAGCGCCTCTCGATCGCGGTGTCCGACCTGGGGGCGTTCCGGAACTGCCCCCGCCGGTACAACTACCAGCGCCGGTGGCATCTCCCGGTGCGTACCGACGCGCGCAGCTGGTACGGCACCATGATCCATGAGGTCCTTCGCGCGGCGGCGACGCAGCGGATGGGGGCGCAGACCGTCACCCCTGACAGCGTGGCGGCGATGTGGCAGTCGGCGTGGGAGCAGTCGCACGGACCCAAGGGACGCCACCCGGAGTTGCGCGCGCACGGCGACGAGCAACTGCGACGCTACGTCGAATCGCCGGGATGGACCGATACCGTCATCAAGAGCGTCGAGGAGCCGGTGACCATCAACCTCGACCACGCCGACGTCGCGGGCCGGTTCGACCGTGTGGATACGCGCTTCGACGGTATCCCCACGGTCGTCGACTACAAGACCGGGCGTCCCAAGGATGAAGGCGCGTTACGCGCAGACCTGCAACTTCGCGCGTACGCGGTGGGACTGAGCCAGCGCGAGCAGGCTGACACCGTCGCCATCGAGTTCCACTACCTGCAGGGCGCGGTGACGCGGATCATCGCCGACAAGACGTTCCTGCGCAAAGCGCACGGACACATGTCAGCGACGGCACGCGAACTCTCCATCGCGTCGAGCACCGGAGCGTTCCCGCCCAAGCCGTCGCGATGGCAGTGTCAGCGCTGCGATTTCCGTACCGTGTGTGACGAGGGCCGCGCGGCCGCGCTCGCGGACGAGTGAAGCCGTCAGCCGCAGACCGCTCGCCCCTTTGCGATCAACCTCTGCACGAGGGACACGGCCAGGGTTGCCGGATTCGCAGCGGGTCCGGAATCGATGCTCAGCGCGTAGATCAGGTCCCCGGCGCGGACCTGGATATCGGTATGGATATCGCCGACGAAGGTGCCCGAGTAGGGGATCGAGCTGTACGGGGCGCCCTTGTCGATCTGATACAGAAGGGCATCGTCGCCCATCGCCGGAATCGTCGGGGTCACCTCGACACCGTTGCCGTACATGGGGATGTTATTCGGCCGATTCGAGGCCCGCTGTCCCAGCATCCATCGATCCGCGGAAGCGACCGTGCCGTAGTCGGTGACCTCTTCCGCGAGCTGCGAAACCCGCTTGGGAGCGGCCGCCGTGGTGGTCGCCCGGAAATACTCATTCGCATTCCCAACCGACCCATCTGTCCCGTCGTCGAGGAGCGCGCGCGGACCAACCTCACTCATCGGCGGCCCGGTCGGTTCGAGGCCGGGCGGCAGCTGAGCAACGTTCAGAAGGCCCACGGTCTGAATCGCGCAGGGTCGCGCTGACAGACTGACATCAGGAACGGTGTCCGCCGTTGGTTGCAGGGCCCGCGTACCGCCTGTCGGGACGCCGCACCCGCCAAGAATGATGCAGATACAAAGGCCGGAGACAACCTGTGCAGTGCGCTTCACTCGCATCCTTCTGGAGGTCAATCGGTTGATCACGTCGGGTCGCAAACGGAGTGGCCTTGAACAGTGGACACCCAGGAGCCGGTGCGCGGATGGAGATTGGCATCCTCTGCTGTAACAACCCGGCACAGATGCAGGATTCGGGCTCGGCATGCTGCGCTGGTATGGAGCCT
>Ga0307374_10004341_pt1 | contig 23649 bp, 17 predicted proteins | sample OX3MG_FD_202532 | JGI IMG/M metagenome (GOLD analysis project Ga0307374, IMG submission 202532) | Soil microbial communities from Risofladan, Vaasa, Finland - OX-3 | ecosystem: Environmental > Terrestrial > Soil > Coastal area > Acid sulfate soil | place: Finland: Risofladan, Vaasa | collected... | reverse complement strand
CGGAATAGCGCTAGGCGCGGGATTAGCTTTCCTGATGGAGATGAAGGATGCTTCGTTACACTCTGAAAAGGACCTTCGCGCGCGGTTCGTTCTCCCGATCGTGATGGGAGTGCCTCTTTTCATCAGCACGCGCGAAAAACGAATGCGCTCGATAAAAACTGTCATGCAGTGGTGCGCGGGCACAATTCTGGTGCTGGCAGTGCTCGCTGCCGAATATTACGTGTATCGCCGAGGATAAGAGATGTACAAGGCCTTCTTCCATCTCAAGCGGAATCCTTTCGATGTCAGCCCGGATCCGTATTTCTTGTACGCGACTCCGTGCCACCACGAAGCGTTCGCGAGTCTTTACTACGGCATCCGTTCGCACAAGGGATTCATGGTCATGACCGGCGAAGTAGGCACCGGCAAGACCCTCGTCCTCCGCTGCCTCACCGATCAGTTGGATAAGCTGCGCGTTCAGTATGCCTATATTTTCAACAGCTTGTTGTCACCAGAGGAATTTCTCCGCTATACCATGGCGGATCTGAATTTGCCTGTCTCCAGCAAAGATAAGAGCGAGATGCTTTTTCAGCTCTACGGATACCTCGCGCAGCGCCAGAAAGTCGATCAGACCACTGTCCTGATCGTCGATGAGGCGCATCTTTTGAGCAGGGAAGCGCTCGAGGAAATTCGCCTTCTCGGCAATTTGGAGAACCAGCGCAGCAAGCTTCTTCAGATCGTGCTGGTCGGCCAGCCCGAACTCGACGGTCGGCTCGACTCGACCGACCTTCGGCAGCTCAAACAGAGGATTGCGCTGCGTTGCCAGCTCGATCCGCTGACCCGCGAACAAACTGAGGAGTATGTCCGTTGGCGGTTAGTCCGTGCGGGTGCCAACGGAGAAGCCCCGATCTTCCAGTCCGAGGCGATGTCTGAAGTGTACGAGCATTCGCAGGGATTCCCCCGCTTGATCAACACAATTTGTGAAAACGCCCTGATTTTCGCGTGTGGCGCTGGAACGCGTCTTATCACTCGGGGAATCGTTCTGGACGCTTGCAAGGATTTGCGCATTGAGAGGCGCCGTCAGCCGGACGAGATCCGGGAAACGTCTCAGCCCTCTCACCAAGCGGTGCCCGCGGTTGCCTGTTCTGAATCGCAGAATGTTGCACGCGAGCTGGTGCAAGCTGCGGCAATTCCGGACCGTGCGAGCGTGGAATCAAAGTCGGAGGTGAGTTCGTGAGCCGGGTGCTTGATGCTTTGCAAAAAACAGGAGCGCAGGGTATTTCGTCTTCGGCGGCTTCTCCCGCCAAATTGATCGACGCTCTCGAGAGGAGTTTCCGGCTCGACTCGCTTCCAACGGCACGCATGCAGTTAGGGCCGGAGTCGCGACTGATATTCCACACCGATCCCACCGGCCCTGGCGCCGAACGCTACCGATTGTTGCGCATTCGCCTACAAGCGATTCGTGCCGAAGCCCCTGTGAAGACCGTGCTAATAACAAGCCCGGGTCCTCAGGAAGGGAAGTCGACTCTGGCGCTGAACCTCGCAGCTGCTCTCTCGGAAAAGAAAAATCAATCGGTCCTGCTGCTCGAAGGTGATCTCCGATGCCCCACGCTGGCTGGTGAGCTCGGATTGCATCTGCCTTCCGGCTTGACGCAATGCACACGCAGCGATGCGGGGTTGCAGTCAGTCATATGGAAGATTGAGCCGCTTGGTTTCTACCTCTTGCCGTGCGGAAAATCGATAAAGAATCCGGTCGAGATTCTCAATTCGGAATGGTTCGCTGATGCGACGGAGAAGCTCGCAGCTTCGTTCGACTGGATACTGATCGATTCGCCGCCAGCCATTCCCGTCGTCGATACCCTTTCGCTTAAGGCACGTGCAGACGCCACACTCGTAGTCGCGCGCGCGGGACGTACCCAGCGGAGCGCCATCGACGATACGATTCGCATCCTCGGCCAGGATCACATCCTCGGCGTTGTCCTGAACGCCGTCGAGAAATTCGACCGCGGCTATTACGAATATTATCGTCACTACGCCCCCCAAAACGGCAACGACGCAAGACCAAAGCCCTAGCGGTCCCGGACGTCCCTACTTCGCCACGTTTTTACTGGCCGTGGATTTTTCGATGACACCGGAGCACAGCGTAATCAGGTTCCCTTCCGCATCGGCTCCCAGTCGACCCCGTGATTGGATGTGATGGACCTGGAGATTCTCCGGAGATCCGCAGTACTGGCACCTCCAACCGTCGCGCGCTAGAACCTGTTTGCGAAGTTCGTCGTGGCCCTGTTTGTCGAGTCCAACGCGAGCTCGTTGCTGACGCAGTGCACTCACGAGGCCTTCTGTAGTCTTTCGAGAAAGGTGACTTTCATTGGCCCGGGCAACAGCTCGAACATCCGGTTGATCGATAGCAGCAAACTCTCTTTTTCATTATTGTCCTGACTGGCCCCGGCGAGAAAATCCGCACAAATCATCTCCAGGCAGTAGCCTCGCGATTTGTTTGTCCCCAGCATCAGTCCCGCAATCTCGAGGGCCTGTTCGATCACCTGTAGCTGGCTCTTGTAGACCTTGAAGTAGAGCAACTCCCAGGGCTCGGTGTCTTTGCCTGTAAGGTGTTTCTCGACTTCGCGTTTGAACTCTTCTTTCGACAGTGCCTTCGCTTTGTGCACCCAGGTTGCACTTTCGAATCGCTGTCCCTCCCGCCGCGCCACCTTGGCTAGTTCGGTCGCCTTCGTCCACCCGACCTCCTTGAGCTGATGCTTCGGCACTCTCGTTAAGTGCTCGTGAATCGCCATCAGGTAATGGGCCTTACGGCGAGAATCAGGGAAGCGTTTTTCCAGGAATTCATCGAAGGATCCGAACTGATCAAGCCGCCAGTACTGTCCTGCTCGGACCTCGCAGAGGTAGCGACCGAGATCGACGAATTTGGTATCTCGTTCACGCTCGATGCGTGTCTCCCAAGCCAAGTTCTCCTCGATCTTGGTGAGCACAAACAAGGCTCTCTTGCGATTGAGTTTCGGAGGCATCAGCGTCTGCCCGTTAATCCTCAAGCTGGTCAAGCCAATCAAGGTCACTTGCTCCGGGTCGACGAACGAGCTTGGATTCGATCGTCGTCTGATTTTCAAGACAGAGTCCCAAGTGGGCACAGCTGACGCAGCCGTTCTGCGGAAACCGAATGCCGCTGTGCGGCAGAAATTGACCTGCCTCGATCTGAGAAGCGGTCGTTTCGATTAGCCGGCCGAACTCTCGCCGCTGTTCCTCAGTGATTGAGGTCCTTAGATATTGAATCTCGGGCGTCTGCTTGCGGACGAAGACCACGAGCGCGACATCGGAGATGCCGGTAGCCCACGAGTAACAGATCAGCTGCGGATCGAGGGCCAGTAGTCCGGTAGATTCATCCGGGTAGCGGCTGGTGGTTGTTTTCCAATCGATAATGCAACGCGTTCCATCCAAATGTCCCAGAGCATCGATGTAGGAAACGAAGTCATTGCCACCGAGCAGTGAGCGGTTGATCTTGGCCTGTAGATTGTTGCGAGGATCCTCGATCCGCACTCGGTTGGCGCGTGCGAACAACTCGAGCAGATGAATTCCCTGATGGGCCATGCGGTCCCAGGAGTCGTTCCTCGAGTATTCCAGTGTCGCTTCTCGCCAGACACCCCACTCGTTGAATAAGGTAGCGGTGCTGTCCTCGCCATTGAAGTACGCCGCCAGCGCTTTCTCGAAGCACCGGCCAAAGAGCAGGGAAGCCTTGGTTTCTTTTTCCTGCCAGCCATCCAGATACCGATAGCGATAGCTTCGCGGGCAGCGCAGGTACTGGCTGATCTGCGTGTAGCTATAAGTCATTGCCCGCCTCGGCTGTCTCCCCTTCCGGTATAGAAGTAACCGCAAACTCTTCCCAGTCTGCTTCCGGAGCGAAGCCTTCGAGGTTCGGATCTGGAAGTTGAACTGGAAGGTGATCGAGTGATTATGACGCCGAAGGCGCTCATTGAAAAGCGCCTTGCCGAGGGTCTCAACGACATTCGGAAGGGCCGAGTGCGTGGCCCCTTCCGGTCAGTTCGCGCGCTGGTTCGCTCGTTACGCAAAGCCACCAAGACCAGAATCGTCTAAAATGCGAATTTTCTACACCGAGCGTTTTCGGCGAGGATACGCACACGCTCCCCCTGAAGTCCAAAGACAATGTGCGCCGCTACGGACTTTAGTCGTTTCGACAGCCTCACGGCATTGCATCCAGATCGCGTCAAGGCATGAATCTCGATTAGCCTCTCCTTTCGGGAGCCAGGGCTAGTGGCTCTTGGCGGGCGGTACCTCAACCGGCAGTTCGATATGCGACGCCGCTGACGGAGTTCGGAACACGCGCTGGGTTGCTTTCTGATAATCGGAATCTTGTGCTGCAAAAATGTCGGGAACGAACTTCTGCGGATTGCGATCGATGACGGGGAACCATGTGCTCTGGACCTGGACCATGATGTGGTGTCCGGCGAGAAACGCGTGGTCATTGGTGTGCAGATCGATCCGGTAATGCGTCACTTTATACGGGACGATTGGCTCGGGATGTTCAAAGCTTTGACGGAAGCGTCCGCGGAAGACTTCATCGGCAATCATCAGTTCATAGCCGCCTAATTCCGCATCGGGTCCGTAATTCTCCGGATAAACGTCAATGAGCTTAACAATCCAATCGGAATCGGTCCCAGTGGTGGAGGCGTAAAGTTGAGCAACGATATCGCCGGAAACCGTCACGTTCTTTGTGAGTGGGGCCGTTTCCCAGGTCAGCACGTCGGGACGATCCTCGACGAAGCGCTGATCCTGCACGAGCCATGTCGGCCATCCCCCGCCCGGATACGTCGGGCTAATCGGCCGATGGCGATATGGGACGGGACGAGCGGGATCGGAGACGTATTCGTCAAATGATGTTCTGTCTCCCTTGGGTGGGTCGAACGACAGTTCGCCGCCGGAACGCAAGTAAAGGTCGCGGCGGATTACTCCCTGGCGCGGAGGCCACGCATCCCATTCCCGCCACCGGTTTGATCCTGTTTCAAAGGTTAGCGCTTCCGACAGCGGCAGTTTTCCCTCCCCGTGCAGCCAATAACGAAACCATGGCGCCAGAACATGGCTGCGAAAATAATCGCCGGTGTTCTGGCCGAAATCGATCGGGCCAAGATGAGACCCGCCCCAGTGGTCCCATCCGCCATGATTCCAGGGACCGATCACGATATCGTTCCAATGCCCGGTGTCTTGTGGTTCAGCCAGCTCATAGATCTCCTCGGGTCCATATCGGTCCTCCTGATCCCACCAGCCGGCCACGTTCAGGTTTGGCACGGTGGTCTTCTTCAAGTATGGAGCGAAGGCCTGTTTTTGCCAGAAGACGTCGTAGTTGGGATGCTGCACGAAATCGTTCCATGTCGGTATCTGCCGGTGAAAATATCGCTCGTTGACGTGAGACAAGGCACCGAGACCCAAGTACCACTCGTAAGTATCATAGCGGTCGAACGCGAAATGGACATTCTGCGCCTTGCTGCCTTCCAGCATGGCTGCGTATTCGAAGCCGTAACTGAGCCGGAAAGCGCCGTTGTGGTGGAAGTCGTCGCCCAGGAACTGATCGGCAGGCGAGGCCTGTTCGGAAACCGCCTTCAAGTCTGGGTGTGGGTGCAAAAGCGCCATGGTGGTGAGCCAGCCTCCGTAGGAAGTCCCGAACATTCCAATCTTTCCGTTGTTGTCGGGGACATGATGGACGAGCCAATCGATGGTGTCATAGGCATCAGTGGTCTCATCTACTCCGCCGGGCTGATCGGCGGGCTGCCGAAACATAACGAATTTGCCTTCGGATCCAAAGCGCCCGCGGATGTCCTGGTAAACGAAAATGTAGCCATCGGGCGCGAGGGCTTGAACATTCGGATTCGACCAGAGGACCCCCGGATCGTCAATGGCTCCGTAGGGCGTGCGCGCCAGCAGGATCGGCAGCGGGCGTCGATCTCCGGCGGGCCGGAAGATTACCGTGTGCAGGTGGACGCCGTCGCGCATCGGCACCATCACATCCGTCTTTTCGAACGCGATGGTTGCCTGTGCTTGCGTGGTGCGCATGCCGTAGCAACAGAGGAGCGCAACCACGAATCCAAAGACCGCCCCAGCCAAGCGTTTATTGCTCATAGCTCTACGCCGCAAAAGCCTTTTCGAGCGCCCGCTGCAAATCCGCAATTAAATCAGCGACGTCTTCGATGCCCACCGAATAACGGATCAAGGCTTCCGGGATGCCGCTGGCCTTGCGTTCGGCGGGAGTGGATTCCACGTGGCTGGTGGTGGCCGGAGGGCCGGCAACGGTTTCTACCGCGCCGAGGTTGGCCGCGAGGTGCGCGAAATGGAGGTGCGGCAGGAGCCGCTTGACGGCCCCAAATCCGCCTTGGGGAGCGAAGCTGAGAACGCCGCCGAAGCCGCTCATCTGCCGACGGGCGATTTGGTGATTCGGATGCGACTCGAGTCCCGGATAGAACACTTGCGTAACGCGCGGATGCTTTTGCAGAAAGCGCGCAATCTCGAGCGCGCTCTCGTTCTGCTTGCCGACGCGCAGCGCAAGCGTCTTCATACCCCGCAGCAATAAATAAGCGGACATGGGATCGAGCGAGGCGCCGGTAATTTCGCGGAAATGAAAAATGCGGCGGACCAGGTCGCGATTGCCGCAGACGATTCCGCCCATGGCGTCCGCATGGCCTCCGAGGAATTTGGTGGCGCTGTGAATCACGAGGTCGGCTCCGAGCCGCAGCGGCTGCTGGTTGATAGGGGTGGCAAAGGTGTTGTCCACGACGACAGTCGCCTGATGGCGATGCGCGGCGGCAGAGATCCGTGCGATATCGATGACCTTGTTGGTGGGATTCGTCGGAGTTTCCAGATACACGAGCTTGGCGCCTTTGGCGATGGCCGCTTCGATGGCCGCGTGGTCGGTGGTATCGCACAGGGTGACGGATATGTGAAACCGCGGAAGGAACTCGATGAAGATCTTGTTGGTGCCTCCATAGGTATCCTTCACCGAGACTACGCGTTCGCCGGGAGAAAGCAGCGTGAAAAGCGCGTTGCTGATCGCCGCCATTCCACTCGAGAAGCTCGTTGCCGCTTCGGCGTTTTCGAGCCGCCGCACTTTCTCTTCGAAGGCGGCGACCGTTGGATTGGTGTTGCGGCTGTAGATGTGCCCGGGCCTGCGCCCCTGTGCCACGGAAAGCCATTCATCAACGTCGCGAAAACCGAACGAAACGCTTTGCGCTATGGGAACCTGCGTCGAGCCCATCCAGTGCTCGCCTTGCTCTCCCGCCCAGACGGAGAGTGTTGCAAGTCCCGGGACAGTTTTGTGCTGGGCCTCTTTTCGCCGCGTTTGTTTACGTTTCGGCATTCAATCGGTGGTATTCACAATTTCCAATCGCGAATCCATAGCCACAGGCGACCGACTAAGGGTCCGCTCTCAAGTCACCTCGTGCCGCAGCCGTCGACGCGTTTCAGATCGCGAGCTTTCTCCACCAGATCATAACTCCCGTTGCCACCATGAAGACCAGCGAAAGACTGAACAGCGACACCAGAATGTGCCCGGGAAAACCCAAGACGTCCCCGGTGTGGATGGAACGATTGAAGCGAATCACCCGGCGTCCGAGCGATGTCCTTAGATCCCAATCCCAAAGCACCCGGCCGCTGTATTGATCCACATCCACTTGGCTCATCACGGCGGGAGCAGTCTCCTCGGGAATACGCATGCCCAAGGCATAGCAAGCGCGCGGACTTGACGGGAGTTGAATCTGGGCGACCGTCGTCCCCGGCAGCGCCTGTCGGGCGATGGCCATGGCCTGATCGATGCTGATCGGATTAGCGCCGGCGATGGGCGTGGAGTTCGGCGGCGGGTGCCTCGGCATGGGAGCGGAGTTCGTGACGCTATAAATCAGTGAGCTCATGAAGAAATCCTCAAATCCGATCGCCACGCCGGTCAGGCCCATGAGCAGCAAACATGCGAGCGCGTAAATCCCGACTACGTGGTGAAGATCGAAATATACGCGAAATCGCGAGCCAGACCATTTCACCTTGGTTCGTTTGAGCCGCAACCAGAGAATCAGCCCGAAGACCACTTCAAAGCAGAGCACCAGTCCGGCCATGCTGACGATCAGCTTGCCGGCGTCACCCATGCCGATGCGCAAATGGATGTTGTGAATGGTTTGCAGAATCTGCTCATCGGTCGTATGCAGAGGCAGCGTTCCGAGCACCGCGCCGGTGTAAGGGTTTACAAAGGCCCGGCGTGGTGGGACCGTTCCCCGACCTTTTCCCGGCACGGCTATTACCATCACCTGCACCAACCGCGGCGAGCGCGAGATGTGGACGCTTATGACCCGGGCCGGCGCATAGCGGCGCTCCACGTTCCCGATCAACTCCGCTTCCGGGACCTTCTGCGATTCTGCCGGCACGTACCACACGTCGGCGTGGAGCCAGCGTGGTATTTCTTGCTCGAAAGCCATGACGGCACCGGAGACGCCCAAGGTCAGCAGAAAGATCGCCGAAACGAGTCCGAGATAGAGGTGCGCCGTCAGCACGAATTTCTTGAACCTCGCCGAGCCATTGCCTTGAGCAGGCCCTTTGGCGTGGATAGCGGACGTCCGGTTCTCCGGTGTGATCATTTTCTCCTTTTCGTTCGATGCTGAATCAAAACATGAGCTTCAATGCAAACTGGATATTACGCGGAGCGCCCTCGGCGAACACAGGATTCAGTCCCCCTCCCCCGCTCAATCCGGCTCCCGCGTAAGCATTGGCCATCTGCGTGACCAAGCCGAAATTCGCAGCATTCAGGTTCGAACTCCCCGCAGTCGACGGACCGAATTGCGGATGGTTGAACACGTTGAAGATATCCGCCTCGAACCTCAGCCGGAGATTCTCATGCAGCGGAAAGTCGCGCTCCAGCGAAAGATCAAACTCCTGCAGTGAAAAACCGCGAAGAGCGTTGCGGCCGAGTGTGCCGCTGACGGGCTGTCCGCCTGCTGTTGCGGGAGTGCAAAAGGCTCCTTTCGCATTCGCAGTCGCTCCCGAGGTTGGCGCAAGGCACCCCGCAGCTGCAGCCATGGAAGCGGAGACGGGAGCCAGATTGATCGCCGAACCGCCGGGACAGCCATAGAATCCTTGGGTACTAAGGTATTGCTGAGCGCAGGCAGGTCCAGACACGTATGCGGGGACCCCGGGGATCCGATTCGGCCGCTGCGAAAATGCAGTGCCGCCCAGCACGCCCGATATTCCGGTGAAGATGTCGATCGGCACCGCAGTTTGCAAGTGATAGATCGGATCGACCGACCAGTTGCCCAGAACTGACCGTGCGAAGGAATTGTTGTTGAAAGGAACGGGAACCTTGTAAACAGCGGAGAGGGCGAGGTTGTGCCGGATGTCAAAATCGGACGACGCGGTCAACAGAGCTACCGGCAGTCCCCCCGCCAACTGAGAGGCGGTTGGCAGCGTCAGCGGAGGCAGAAAACTGGAGGACGCATCATCGATCGAATGCGACCAGGTGTAGGAGGCCACGGCGGCGAGACCGTTGGTGAATTGCCGTTGGAAACTGGTCTGGAGTGCGTTGTAGTCGGAGAAGGAGTAATTGCCGAAGATATCCAACGCATCGGTCTTGCCGTTCAGCGAGAAAACGGCCGGATTGCCGCGGTTTGCCGGAAACGCCTGTTCCCCGAGCAGACTCCTGCCAAAAGCGCCAACGTAGGCGACGGTCAGGGATTGCGCGGCGCCCAGCTTTTGTTCCAGCGTCAAATTCGTCTCATGGACATAGGGCAATGTGAAGTGGGGGTCGATGAGGACGTCAAAGCCGCCCTGGCTGACCGGTAGCGTGAGGTTCGCTACGGGCGGCGTGACGTAGGCGGAATCGGCGGTGGAGATGGGAAATTGGACGAACGTGGAGGTTGCGCCACCGCCCAAATTGTTGAAACGCGCGTTCCATGGGGTTGAAGCGCGGATCCCGCTCTGGGCGCCGGTATCGTAGAAGATCCCGTAGCCAGCACGGAGCACGCTTCCCCATTTCGGGTCGGTGGAAAGCTGGTAGGCAACGCCAATCCGCGGCGAAATCTTGTCCCATGATGTCCGGTAAGGGGCTGTGCCGAACGGGTTGATGGTGAGGTTGGACAGATCGGCGAGGTTGAAACTGGCGGCGTTTAACGAGAAACCGGGATGGCCGTTCGTCCATTGGAATGGTGGGTTTATTTCCCATCGCAACCCGTAGGTAACAGTCAGACGCGGTTTTACGCGCCAGGTGTCCTGGCCGAAAAAGGAGTACTGCTCGATGCGATAGGTCTCGCCATAATTGTGTTGAAGATTCGACGAAGACGCCTGGCCGCAGATAAATCCCGGTACTGTGTTGCCGGATCCCGCCGGCAACGACGCCGAGGGGCAGTCGTTGGCGGGATTCCCGTTGATCGAGGCCCGGATGGCAAATGTATTGTTCCAGTTGAAGGCGGATTGCACCGCGGTCGGCAGCAGCACCCGAACGTCCGCGCCAAACTTTAGCTGGTGATTGTCACGAAGCCAGCTAAACGTATCGGTGCCGTCGTATTGATAATTGGTACTGTCGCCGTTGTCCGGCGCGTCGATGAACCCGTCGGTAGCGAAGCGGATCTGGACCGCCATATCCGGCGGAATCTGCGAACTGGTGGCCCCGCCGATGAAGGCCGCCGGAGGCTGAGCGTAGCCTGACGGAAAAACAGTGCCCAGGCCGCCCTGGTAGTTGAACGGAGTAACTCCAAGAATAACGGATGTGTTAGTAACATTGAACCGAGCGTCGTTTGCCATACTGTCGTTGATCGTGTCGATCAGTCCCGCCGTGAAGGCGTCTGTACCGTCAGTAAACGCCGTGGTGGTCACGCTGTTGGTGAAACTCAAGTCGGAGGGAGCATGGCTGTAGCGGCCAAATACGCTCATTCGATTGTTGATGGCATAGTCGAGGCGGAAGCTGGTGTTATTGAGGGACGACTTGCCCGGAAAACTGGAGGTGTAGCTGGCCAGACAGGTGGCAAATGATGTGCATGACGTGGACGGGTTGCCGTCGGGCAGTGGAAACGCATTCAGAAACTGAGCCATATACCCAGTTACCCCGTTGTCGTTTGCGGCGGCCGCCAGGGTGCGCGCGGCCTGAGTGGGGACGAGCTTGACCGAGGGGGTAGGAGCGCTCAGTCGCAACCCCTCGTACGAGAAGAAAAAGAAAAGCTTGTTTTTGAGAATCGGACCGCCGAACACACCTCCGAAATCGTTTTGCTGCACCACGCCGCGCGGTTTTCCGGCGGCATTGAGGAACCAGTCATTCGCGTCCAGAACGGTATTGCGCAGGTAATCGAAGGCGTCGCCGTGAAACCTATTCGTTCCTCCCCGGGAAACGATGGAAACCTGGCCCCCGGGCGTGCGGCCGAATTCGGGCGCAAAACTCGAAGTGGAAATACGGAACTCTTCAACCGAATCGAGCGAAATCAGGTTGTTGTACCCGCCGGTCGCCGAATTGGTGGGTGCGGAGCCGCTGCCGCTTACTCCCAGGCTCCCTCCCCCTGGGCTTGCTCCCACATTCGCGCTGACGCCATCCACGGAAAAATAACTGGTGTCAGGGCGCTGGCCGTTCACCACGAACTGGCCTGGATTCGTGCCGCTGGCCGCGATCGATGCCACCCCTGGCGCCAGTGTGATCAAACCCTGAAAGCTGCGACCGTTGAGGGGCATGTTTTCGATCATCTGTCGTCCGACCACGGTTCCGACAGTGGCGTCCTGAGTGTTGAGCGGTTGCGTCTGCCCACTGACCACCACTGTTTGCTGCGCGGACCCGATCTGCAAGCGGAAATTGAGGGAGACGCGGTCGAGAACGTGCAGGACAAGATTATTCCTCAGATTCTTCTTAAAGCCCTCTGCGCGAACGGTGATCTGGTAATGACCGGGCTGGAGCGCGACGAACACGTAATCACCCGATCCATTGCTCCGAATCGTGCGCGAAACGTTTGTTTGGATGTTTGTGGCAGTGATCGTTGCACCCGCAACCACCGCTCCGGATGGATCTAGAATTCGTCCCGACAGCGAAGCGGTTTCGGTCTGTGCCGCGGCCGACCCGCAGCCGACCATGATCAACAGCGCGAACACGATTAGACGGCGCATGCTTACCTCCCTGATGCAGACCGTTCTTTTGCTCCCGAGCGAGCTTCAGGTCAAATGGATAATTTCAGACGGAAAAAATCGGTTTATTCGATGAGCGGAGCGGGACGAGCTTCCCCGTGCTTCACCCCAGCAGTTTCTGCATTTCCCAATGAGGGATGGCGTCGAACAACAGTTCGGATTTCTGAACGACGGTGTAACCATGTTGCCGGTAGAATTGTACGGCGCGATCCCGGGCGTTTAGGAAGATTCGCCGCGCGCCCGCGGCCTCCGCCCGTTCCTCCAACCCTGCCAGGATGCGCCCTCCGATGCCCCGACCTTGTAGCGTGGTTTCAACCGCCATGTAGCGGATCTGCGCCTGCCCCGGAGCCACAAAATGTGCGCGCCCGACACCGACGATGCGACCGTCCGCCCACGCCGCCAGATGAATGGCTTCTGGTTCATGCTGATCCCGCTCCTGTCCGCGCTCTTGAGACCACGGCTCGCGGAGAATTCGCCAGCGGAGATCGTAATACGCTTCTATTTCCTCCGCAGTCGAGGGCTCGCGGACCTGGACTTGGGAGGGATCGGCCAAGGTCGCCGCGCCGGCTTTTTTCTTGCCGTGTCTACCGGGCATGGTTGCCGGGCTCCTTTCGGCCATCGCCGGGCAGAATTTGCCGGAGGTGCTTCTGCAGCAAATCCACAATCGCCAAAGCCGGGGATCGCAGCGGCCTGGATCTGGGATAGATTACCGCCAGGGAACGCTTCAGCTCTGCTTTCGGAATCGGGAAGGTCTTCAGACCTTCCGGCTGCCGCCCCTTCTCGAACGCGCTAGCCGGCAGTACGGAGATGCCCATGCGATGCGCCACCATCACTTTGATGGTTTCGGTATCCGCGATTTCGATCGGCACGTGAGGGGCGACGTGGTGGCGGAAAAGATAGCGGTCAACGAGTTTGCGCGTGTTCTGTCCGTGGATATGCAAGATGAACCGGTCGCTCTTTACTTGTTCAATGGCGACATGGCGCTGGCGGGCCAAGCGATGCTTTCTCGGAAGAACCAACACGAAAGATTCGTCCCGCAAATGAATCTTCCGGACATGAGTGAGATGCAGCGGAAGCACGACGAGGGCGATGTCGAGAGCGTCGGCGTCCATTTGCGTCAGGATGTCGGCGACCGTTCCGCCGACGATCTTCAATTCGACTTTGGGGAAGCGCTTTGCGTATTCCGTCAGCAAGGGAGGAAGTTGGTAGAGCAGCGTCGAGGAAGCGCAGCCAAACGACAAGCGCCCAGAATAGGGGTCGTGAGTGCTGAGAACGGCGCCTTCGGCTTCATTGAGAAGCTGGAAGATCTGTTTGCAATACTGAAGCAGGGATCCGCCAGCCGGGGTCAGAGAGACATGGCGCCGGTTGCGATCGAAAAGCTTCGCTTTCAGTTCGGTTTCGAGCTCGTGGATATGCTGGCTGACGGTCGACTGGGTAATGAAGAGCGACTGGCAGGCGCGCGTGAAGCTGCCGGTGATTGCGACCGCTCGGAAGGCTTCCAGTTGCCGAAGTCCTATGCTCATTGCCGAAATTGTGTGCGCCGCGGATTTTCCATCGCAGGATTATGACCAGTAGGCAAAAAAAAAGACATCGGTTTTTTCGATGAAGACGTGATGCGAATATGAATTTGACTCAGGATGGGCCTTCACGCCAAATAGGCGCCGGCTCGCGGGTCAGCTCACAAGAATCCTCCAGCGGACTTCGCCGGGCCGGCCGGAGCCGCTCGATGAAAGAAAACCTTCGTGGCACTCTCTTGCTCGATCGGCGGCAAATTTCCGAGCTGGCCGGCTTCCGCGATTACTTTGAGGCAGCCGAGGATGCCTTTCGGGCTCAGGCGAACGGGCAAGCCTTGGCCCAGGGACTGCTGCACCTGGACGCACCGGGCGGCGAATTTCACGTCAAAGCCGGGGGCCTCGACCTCGGACAGGCCTACTTCGCCTTCAAGATCAACGGCGGATTCTACGCAAACGCGCGCGATCATCGCCTGCCGAACATTCTGGGGGCGATTGTCTTATGCTGCGGCGAGACCGGGTTCCCGCTGGCGGTTATGGAATCGGGGGAAATCACACGCCAGCGGACTGCCGCAGCCGCGGCGCTGGCCGCCACCTATCTCGCTCGTAAGAATTCCTGCACGATTACGATCTGCGGCTGCGGGACGCAGGGACAGGCGCAGCTGCTGGCCATGAAGCAAACCCTGCCGCTCGCCAAGGCCTTTGTATTCGATGCTGATGCGTCACAGCGGCAAAAGTTTGTGGAGCGGAATGCTTGCCCGGGAATGACGGTCGTCCCCGTCGATGATCTGGGCGCGGCGGTTCGCCAGAGCGATGTGTGCGTCACATGCACACCGTCGCGCCGGCCGTTCCTCCAGCGCGAGTACGTTGCCCCAGGAACCTTTATCGCCGCCATCGGAGCCGATAGCCCGGAAAAACAGGAACTCGATCCCGCTCTGCTCGCCAGCAACACCGTGGTCGTCGACCGGCTGGAGCAGTGCAAAAAGGTGGGTGAACTGCATCACGCCATCGAATCCGGGCTGCTCACTCGCGAGTCCGTGCATGCGGAGCTTGCAGAGATCGTAAGCGGCAAAAAACCGGGGCGCATTTCCGGCGACGAAATCATCATCTTTGATTCTACGGGAACAGCGGTGCAGGACGTGGCCGCGGCGGTTGCGGTGTATCACAAAGCGCTCGCGCAAAACGTGGGCGTACATTTCCATTTTTGGGGATGATCACCATGTCTTCAATTCCATCAAGTGAAATCGGTTTGTCCCAGGCAGTTCGACGCACCACTTTCCTCGGCCCACGTTCACTGTCGGATTATCTGGGTCTCGAGTTAACGATCGCCAGCGAAGCGTTTCAACACACCGGAAGCTTCAAATTCCGCGCCGCTTACAATGTCGCACTCAGGGTTCCTCAGGAGGAAATAATTGCCGCATCCTCCGGTAATTTCGGCCAAGCGCTCGCTTATGCATGTCAGCTGCTGAAAAAACGGTGCATCGTGGTCATGCCGTCGACCTCGGCCGCCGTAAAAATCGCGGCGGTGCGCCGGTATGGTGCCACCGTCGACCTGATCGATACGCGAGTGAAGAGCCGTGCGGCGCGCGTGGCCGAGCTTGCGGCCGGGCACCCCGGCGCTTACTTGGCCAGCGCGTACGATGACCCTCTCGTGATCGAAGGAAATGCCACGCTTGGTGGCGAGCTCGCCGCGGTAGGAGGCGGTTGGGATGCTATTATCGCGCCGGTGGGAGGCGGAGGTCTTATCTCCGGGATCGCCAGCGGCCTGCGACAAGCGGGAAACGCGAACAAACTTCTTGGCGCCGAACCCGCGCTTGCCAACGATGCGGCGCGGTCTTTGAAGGCAGGACAGATCCTTGCCAACCAGACCGAGCCGAACACAATCGCCGATGGCGCCCGCACCGTCAGCCTTGGCCTGCTCAACTGGCCAATTATTCGCCGGGAAGTCTCCGATATTATCGAGGTCTCGGAAAGAAATATTGCCGAGGCGCTGCGGCTGCTGTTTATGTTCGCGAATCTGAAAGCTGAGCCCACGGGCGCGCTTGCCGTGGGCGCAATCCTGGAGCAGCCACAACAGTTCGCCGGAAAGGCGATTTGTTGCGTGGTCAGCGGAGGGAATGTCGATCCACTCAATTACGCGCAATTGCTCAGCTCCTGCGAGCAGGACAGAGCAGAAAGGGGGAAGGCATGAAGCACGTGGCGTCACTCCTGGCCGCGGCTCTTCTCCTGGCCGTCGCCGCCTCAGCGGCGCATGCGCCGCGCCCGCTCACTCCCGGAGACGTGTACCGCCTGGAAACAGTGAACGATCCCGAACTTACACCAGGGGGCAAGCTGGTTGTCTATGAGGTGACCACCGTCGATGCCTACAAGGATAAACGGGTTTCTCACCTGTGGATGGTACCGGCCGACGGCAAGGCCGAAGCAAAACCGTTTCTTGGGGACCTCCCCGCGCGGTTTCCGCGCTGGAGTCCCGATGGCCGGTGGTTGGCCTTCATTTCTACCGGAAGCGGCGGGCAAGCGATTAAAGAGAGTCTCCCCCTGGCGTCGACCGCCAAGCCGCAGATCTGGGTGGTCGCTCGCGACGGTCAAGCGAGGCGACGAATCACCGATTTTCCCAACGGAGTTCTGAGCTATTCGTGGTCTCCCGACGGCAGGCAGCTGGCGGTTGCGGCCCGGCCCGATTATGGTGTGAATCCCGAGCCCGGCGTGCGCGATTATATTTCGCTTGTTTACAAGCTGGACGGATATGGCTGGTATCACCGCGGCAGCCAAAGCCATCTCTGGCTGGTGGACGTGAGCAACGGCGATGCGCGCCAATTGACCTTCGGAAAAACCCGCAACGATAGCGATCCGGAGTGGTCGCCTGACCGAAAATGGATTGCGTACGTCTCTCAGAACATCGGGCCCGATCTTCGGGAGTACAGCGATAGCTCCGAGATTTTTATCGTTCCTGCTTCTGGCGGCGCGCCGCACGCCGTTACCGCACCGCTCGCCAGTCTATCCTCACCGCGCTGGTCGCCCGATAGCCAGATGCTCGCCTACGCTGCCGCGCCGATAGCAAGCGACCAACCTCTGCTTTTCCTGACCTCAATTTCTGGTGCCGGGAAGCCTGTGCTGGCGTCGGATATCGATCGCTTTCCCACGCAGATTGTTTGGGGCCGTTCCGGCGATCTTTGGTTTGGAGCGGCTGACCATGGCTCAGCCGTTTACTACCGGGTGGACGTTAAAACGCACCATGGCTTGCGGATGCTGGCAGGCCACAGGGCCATCCATGAACTGCAAGCGAGCGAGAGCGGGAACCGCCTGGTTTATCTGGCGAACGACGCGACTCATCCGCCTGAGGTGTATTCCGCGGCGCTCGATGGCAGGGGCGAACTCCAGCTCACGTCGCAAAATCGAAGTCTGTTGAGCCAGGTGCAAACCGCTCCAACCGAGTCCGTCACCTGGCAAAGCTCCGCTGAGGGCCTCACCATCCAAGGGTTTTTCATGCGGCCTCTCGATTGGCAGCCCGGCAGGAAATGCCCCATGATCCTCGACATTCATGGCGGGCCAAACGGAATGTGGGGCTTCCATTGGAGCTTCGACGCCCAGCTGTACGCGGCCAACGGATATGCCGTTTTCATGGCCAACCCCCGCGGCTCCTCCGGTTATGGGATGAAATTTCAGCGCGCCGTTGCGGGAGAATGGGGCGGCAATGCCTACGAGGACATCATCAGCGGCGTGAAAGCGATCACGGCGCGCTATCCCTGGATTGACAGCAGCCGCCTGGGTGTCGTCGGCCACAGCTACGGTGGATTCATGACCGATTGGATTGTCGGACATACGGATATGTTCAGGGCGGCGATCAGCATTGCCGGAATCAGCGATTTCGTAAGCGTGGAGGGTACTCGCGACGCCGCTTTCGGACACACGCGGGATTTCGGCGCAGACCTATTCAGCCAGTTCGACACCTACTGGAAAACCTCTCCGCTGCGATACGCTGCGAATGTGAAGACACCCCTTCTCTTCCTGCATGGCGAGGAGGACCAACGGGTGCCAGCGAGCCAATCAGAGGAATATTTCCGCGCCATCAAGCATTTTGGCGGCACCGCGGAGATGGTGATGTTTCCAGGCGAGAGCCACATGCTGCCGGTTTCCGGAAAACCAAAGCACCTGATGGAGACCTACCAGTGGCGGATCTATTGGTTCGAGCGATACGTCAAAGGCCACACCGCAGCCATCGCTCCCGACGCCCCGAGCACGGCAAATCGCACTCACCATGAGCAAAATTGAAGCACCGCGCCCCTTTTGAGGAGCACGATTTTCGATGGAGGTCCAGCGTGACCCGAATCAAACTCCTGTTTGTCCTGCTGTTGAGCGCAGCGGCGGCCCAGGCATCCGCTGCCGCGACGGCTCGGCTCGATCCCTTCCAGAACCTGCATTTCCGAAATCTGGGTCCGGCGGTGGCCGGCGGTCGGGTCACTGCAGTTATCGGCATTCCGGGCAATCCACACATTTATTATGTCGGCACGGCTGCGGGCGGGATCTTCAAGAGCGCAGACGGAGGAGTGAGCTGGCAGCCGATTTTCCAGTACGCCGCAGTGAGTTCCGTTGGAGCGCTGGCGGTTGCTCCTTCCAATCCCAACCTGGTCTGGGCCGGAACGGGCGAAGGCAACCTGCGCAATGACGTCGTCACCGGGCGCGGCGTTTATTTCTCGCCCAACGGCGGACGGACCTGGCAAGATGCGGGCCTCGACGATGCCGGGCAGATTTCGTCGATCATCATAAACCCTACCAATCCGGAGGTCGTCCTGGTGGGCGTGGTCGGTGATGCCTGGGGCCCGAGCGCCGTACGCGGAGTCTTCCGCACTGCCGACGGAGGCAAGACATGGCAAAAGGTGTTGTATGTCAACGACACGACTGGCGTGAGCGATATGGCTATCGATCCCCAAAACCCGCGGATCGTCTATGCCGGAATGTGGCAGATCAGGCGTTACCCGTGGGAAATGATTAGTGGTGGTCAAGGAAGCGGCATTTACAAATCGCTCGATGGCGGCGTCACCTGGAACAAATTGACGGACGGATTGCCGGGTCCGCCGATCGGCCGCATCGGTCTGGCGATTGCGGCCAGCAATCCGCAGCACCTCTACGCTCTGGTGGGATCCAAAGCGGGCCGGCTTTGGGAATCACGCGACGGCGGGGATCACTGGAACAAAGTCAGTGACAATTGGCTCATCGACGCCCGGCCGTGGTATTTCGGCCGCCTGGCGGTCTCCCCAACGAACGAAAACAAGATCTATTTTATGTCCTATGACCTGCTCGCTTCCGAGGATGCCGGCCGCACGGTTCACAATATCGGCCGAGGAGTTCATCCAGATCACCATGCCATGTGGATCGATCCTCGCGATCCCACGCGCATTATCGAAGGAAACGACGGCGGAGTGTATCTGAGTTCGAATGGAGGCGACACTTGGCGGTTCGCCGACGGCCTGCCCATTGAACAGTTTTACAGCGTGGCGCTCGATGACCGTACGCCGTACACCATTTGCGGAGGCCTGCAGGACAACAGCGCCTGGTGCGGTCCTTCGGAAACTCTGGCGCCTGGAAACATTCCGAACCAGGAGTGGTGGGTGGTGCTAGGAGGCGATGGGCAATACGCCGTCCCTGCTCCCAAGACCAACCTGGTATACGCCGACTCGCAGAATGGGGTGATCGAGGTGCGCGACCGCAGTACCGGCCGCGGCGGCCGGATCCGCCCCTACTTGCTGAGCGTCGAGGAACTGAAGCAGTCGGATCTTCGCTACCGGTTCAATTGGACGTCGCCGATCGCCGTCGCACCCAACAACGCCAGGCAGGTATACCTGGGCGGAAATGTGCTGTTTCGCTCCGATGACGCAGGCGCCATTTGGCGTGTAATCAGCCCGGACCTGACGCGAAACGACAAGTCCAAGCAGGTCGTGAGCGGCGGCCCGGTCGAGAACGATCTATCCGGTGCCGAAACTTACGATACTATTCTGTCCATCGCTATTTCCCGCCAAAATTCCAAGGTGATCTGCGTGGGAACCGATGACGGCATGGTGCAGAGGACAAGCGATGGCGGCCAGCACTGGAGCAACGTCACTCCCAAAGGCGTGCCCGAGTGGGGCCGAATCGAACAGATCGATGTTTCGCCATTTGATCCCAACAGTGCCTATGTGGCGATCGATTACCACGAAACCGACAACAATCACCCGTACGTATTGAAAACGCACGACGGCGGAGCGAGCTGGCAAAGCATTTCCACCGGTCTGCCGGACAATACGCCGGCGCACGTGGTCCGTGAAGATCCGGATCGCAGAGGTTTGCTCGTGCTTGGCACCGACGCCGGGCTCTTCTACTCAACGAACGACGGCGCCGCCTGGGAAGCTCTGGGAGCGGGCCTGCCCACAGTCCCGGTTTACGATCTCAAGTTTCAGCCCGCGATGCATGACCTGGTCATCGCCACTCACGGGCGCGGCATTTTCGTGCTTGACGATATGAGTCCTATCGAGGAGCTTACGCCGGAAATCCTGGCGTCGAACCTGTTCCTATTCAAGCCCGAGCCGGCATTCCGCAGTTCAGTTTTCAACCGCTATGGGCGCATCCAAACCCACGGCGCGCAATGGTCGGCGGCCAACCGGCCTTTGGGAGCGTTCATTGACTACTACCTCAAGCAGAGTTCCTCAAGCGGCGTGCAAATTACGATTACCGGCCCGCATGGAGAAATTGTCCGCAAGCTCACGGGGCCGGGGAAAATCGGCGTCGACCGCGTGGCGTGGGATCTGACCTACGACGCAGCTCCACGCCCTGAATTTTTGTCGCAAAGCGTCGGATCGTGGATTCCGGCGACCGCGGTCGGACCGCCCGTCGTTCCCGGAATTTATACCATCACCGTTCATGCCGGTACCGAAACGGACACAAAAACCATTCGCGTTGGCGCGGACCCGCGATTCCCGGCCGAGAGCGAAGCCATGAAGGCGCAAACCGCCGCTGGTCTTGAGGTGCGCGCGATGGTTACGCACCTGGTGCACTTGCTCGATCAAGACAATCGCATCGAGGAGCAGCTTGGCTTCATCGAGAAGATGACTTCGCCCTCCGCGCCAAACCGTTCTGCGATGCTCGAGCAAAGCCAGGCGCTTCAATCAAAGCTGGTTGCCTGGCGCGAGCCGCTGTTCAACCCCGCCATCCAGACCGACCCCAAATATTATTTGCATTATCTCGGCCGCCTTTATGACCGGCTACAGCGGGTAATGAACGACATCGACGCGAATTACGCGACTGCACCATCTGCTGCGGATGAACAGGAAATCGCGACGCTTCGCCAGCGCACCGATGAAGCGCAGCGAGATTGGAGTGCCATCGTGCGCTCGGATGTGGCCGCGTTCAACCGTGTTGCGCGCGCTGCGGGGAGCATGACCATCCATCCCGATGCGGAAACGGGGGGCGCCGCGCCGGCTGGCAAAGTCTCGCCGCACCCATGATTATCTTGTGCGCTACCGCACCCGACTGCGGTTAACGCCACGCATCAAGTAACAAGCCGGGTACCGCCAAGCGGACAAGGAGGTCCTTCATGCGCAAGCGCATTCGCCTTTTCCGGCCCGGAGCGGCTGCTGCCGTCTCTCTCGCCATGACCGTCCTTGGCACGCTCTGCGCCAGCGCGGTTCCCCATCACGGCAATTTGTCCCAGCAGCCGGTTTCTCCGTCCCTGCGCTGCAGCATTGCTGATGGATTCACGCTCGCGGCGGTAGGCGACATCATCATGGCCAACCCTGAATCGGCGAACGCCGATCCTGGGTTCCAGGCACAACTGAAGATCCTGCGCGGCGCTGACGCGGCTTTTGGAAACTTTGAAGATACTGCTATCGACATCCGGCACTTTAGAGGCTCTCCGCAGGCGGAAAATGGCGGAGCCTGGCCGGTTGCTTCACCGCTCGTCCCTGGCGATCTGAAGAAAATGGGATTCTCGATGGTGAACCGGGCCAATAATCACGCCACCGACTGGGGCGTTCGAGGAATGGCGGAGACCGATCACCTGCTCGACCAAGCCGGAATCGTCCATGCGGGGACGGGCGACAACATGGCAACAGCACGAGCGCCGCAGTATCTCGAAACTCCGGAGGGACGAGTCGCGCTGGTGGGAATGGCCTCGACGTTTACACCGATGTCCGTCGCCGCCGATCCGGCCGGCATGATACCCGGCCGTGGTGGAGTTGACGCGTTGCGCACGACTCGCTCGGTCCTAGTCACCCGGGACATCATGCAGTCGCTTGTGAAGCTCCACAGCCTTCTGCCCTTGCCTCCCGAAGGCCCCGTCAGCGGCACGCCACATCGACTGTCGCTGTTGGGTACCCGTTTCGAGCTCAGCGATCATGTTCGTTTGCGTTATGAAATGAACCAGGCGGACCTCACGGATATCCTGCGCAACATCCGAGAGGGCAAAGAGAGTTCCGACTTCCTGATCGCGACGATTCACTGCCACGAGTCTGGTCAGAGGCTCGCGGACCCGCCCAAGTTCCTGGTGAAACTCGCCCACGGGGCGATCGATAACGGGGCCGATGCTTTCATCAGCCAGGGGCCACACCTGCTTCGCGGCATCGAGATCTACCGGGGCAAACCCATCTTTTACAGTTTGGGGGACTATTTTTTCGAGTTGCACGAGCAGCAGGTCATACTGCCGTCGGTCTACGCCGCGTTCCACTTCGATCCGAGGGCGGTGACGCCAGCTGAACTTGAAAGCTTGCGAATATCCCGATTGCTTGGCAGACCGGGATTCTGGATCAGCGTCATTGCCGTCAGCACGTTCCGCCGCGGGCAGGCTTCGGAAATCCGCCTTTATCCTATCGATCTCGGCCGTCACCGCCGCCCAAGCCAGAGCGGAGTTCCCCGGCTTGCCTCCGCCGATGCTGCCCGGTCGATTCTGGAGCAACTCTCCCTAGAATCGGAGTCTTTTGGAACCGACATCCGAATCGAGGGTAATGTCGGAATCATCCGAGTTCCGCCGCTACAATAACCTGAAGATTTCCGGCTTTGTCACCCTCGCCCCACCACGATTGTAGTGGATGGTCTCTGCGCACTCGCTGTTCCGGGGAAATGTAGCGGAACACGTGACTCTGCTGCTGATCGGTTCCTCGCATGCGCTATATGGGACGCGCTCGGCGCTCCTTCGTTGCGCAATTTTTGATTTTTTCAGCGGCCTGCTAGAAGAACACTGCTGGAGAAACATTGGCATCCATCAACGTGCGAAGGACTTCCACCGGGGAAGCATCGGGAAGGGAATGATACTTTTCTTCGTACGCTTTGATCAAGGCCGTACGTGCCGAGGCTGACGTAAAGACTGTTCTGATAACGAGTCCAGGTCCCAGGGAAGGGAAGTCGACTCTGGCGCTGAACCTCGCCGCTGCTCTCTCCGAAAAGAAAAATCAATCGGTCCTGCTGCTCGAAGGTGATCTGCGATGCCCCACGCTGGCTGGTGAGCTCGGATTGCATCTGCCTTCCGGCTTGACGCAATGCACACGCAGCGATGCGGGGTTGCAGTCAGCCATATGGAAGATTGAGCCGCTTGGTTTCTACTTGTTGCCGTGCGGAAAATCGATAAAGAATCCGGTCGAGATTCTCAATTCGGAATGGCTCGCTGAAGCGACGGAGAAGCTCGCAGCTTCGTTCGACTGGATACTGATCGATTCGCCGCCAGCCATTCCCGTAGTCGATACCCTTTCGCTTAAGGCACGCGCAGACGCCACACTCGTAGTCGCGCGCGCGGGACGTACCCAGCAGAGCGCGATTGACGACACGATTCGCATCCTTGGCCAGGATCACATCCTCGGCGTCGTCCTGAACGCCGTCGAGAAATTCGACCGTGGCTATTACGAGTACTACCGCCGCTACGCCCCCCAAAACGGCAACGACGCAAAACCAAAGTCCTAACCGTGAGTTCAATGCGTCATTCAGGGAATTCATTCCTTGTTAGTTCGGTACCCTCTGGCAGGGACTTAGTACTGAGTGCCTCGTCCGA
>Ga0307374_10004335_pt1 | contig 23664 bp, 18 predicted proteins | sample OX3MG_FD_202532 | JGI IMG/M metagenome (GOLD analysis project Ga0307374, IMG submission 202532) | Soil microbial communities from Risofladan, Vaasa, Finland - OX-3 | ecosystem: Environmental > Terrestrial > Soil > Coastal area > Acid sulfate soil | place: Finland: Risofladan, Vaasa | collected... | reverse complement strand
CTCAGCCTCCGTCCCGGGGACACCGGGGATCGCGGATGACGGGGTGGGGGCGTCGCTCATGGGGCCGAGTCTACCGCCGCCTTTCCCCGGGACTTCGGCCTACCACTCGTCCAGAGCGCTGATCCGCACGTCGGCGGCGTCGAGTTCGCCGGCCACCCCGCCCCCGGACCGGCGCTCGCCGGAGGGGTCGGGAAGCGAAACCGTCCACAACCAACGGGTGACCAGGGCCACACCACGCCCGGCCAACGGCGACGAGGAGCCCGGGACGGGCCCGTCGACCAACAGGGCCAACGCGTCACGCAGCCCCGGCGGATAGCGGGTCACGCCCACGGCCCGCTGATCGGTGCGGAACTCGCGGCCCCGCCCGGCCAACCTGTGCACCAGGTTGGCCGTGCCCGGCACCACGGCCACCAGGGGGAGAGCCACGGCGGCGGCCATGGTGGCGGGCACGATGTCGGCGCATTTCACATGGACCAGTTCATGGGCCAGCACGCCCTCGAGCTGCACCGGGTCGAGCGCGTCGACGAGTCCCGAGGTGACCACGAGCACGGCCAGACGGCGACGGCGCCCGAAGGTCACGGCACCCCGAGCCTCGTCCTCCACCACGCAGACGGTCGGAACCGCCAGACCCATCGAGGCGCACAGACCCTCCACCTGATTGAACACCCGGGCGTAGTCGTCCTCGTCGGCCGGCTCGGCGTGCAGAGCCCGGACGAGGACAGCAGTGGCCGACCGCCAGGTGACCACGGCGACGACGATGCCGACGGCCCCGCCGGCCACCAGACCCGTCACCAGGTCGATGAGCGCGATGCACACGGCGGCCACGACCACTGCGGCCAGCACCCCGGGGGCGGCGGCAATGGCCACGGCGCGCCGACGGTTCCGGCGGGCCAGAGCGTCTTCCTCGTTCGGCGCCGCCGGCTGCTCGATGGTGACGACGGCCTCGGCCACCACCGCCGTGGAGTGCCGTCCGGTCGAGCCGCGCTGACCGCCCCCGCCCGACCTCGGCGAACCGCCCCCACCCGAGCGCCCCCGGCCGCCGGCGTTCTGCGATGAACCGCCGCCACCTCCACCACCACTTCGCCCACCGCCACCACGACCGCCACCGCCACCGCCACTGTTGCGTCCCCCGCCACCGCCGCGGTTGCGGCCGCCGCCGCCGGAGCGGCTCCCCCCCGAGCTCGATCCGGCCGAACGTGACGACCGGGAAGGGCCGGCGCCGCCGGCCCCGCCGCCCGCCCCCGAGCTCGATCCGCGCTGGTTTCCCGACGACGAGGGCCGGTTTCGCGACGACGAGGACCGGCCACCGCGACGGCGACCAGAGGAGGAACCCGAAGAGGAGCCCGAGGAAGCGGACATGGCCGAAGTGTAGGTGGCGCCTTCAGCCGACCCGTGACCGCCGGGCCAACGCCTCCTGGTAGATCCCGACGTAGCGCTCGGCCAGGCGACCCATCGACCACCTCGCCGCGTGCTCGTAGGCGCGCTCGAGAGCGTCGGGCGCCGACATCCCCGTGCCCCGGGCGGCCTCGGCCAGGGCCCGGGAGAGGGCCTCGGACCAGCCGGCCACATCTCCGGGGGCCACGAGCCGGGCGTGGCTTCCGGCCACGAAGGCGTACCCGGGAATGTCGCTCGCCACCACCGCGGCCCGCGCCGCCATGGCCTCGAGGAGCACCATCCCGAACGACTCGCCTCCGAGGGAGGGCGCACACACCACATGGGCACCGCACCGGCGCGCCGCCAGCTCGTCGTCATCGACACGCCCCAGCCACACCACCCGGGGGTCGGCCGCCGTGCGTGCCCTCAGGGCGTCCGTCTCGGGACCGTCGCCCACCACCCACAGAGTGGCAGCCGGAACCGACTCCTCGGACCGGAGCCGGCCGAAGGCCTCCAACAGCACCCCGAGCCCCTTGCGCCGTTCATGACGACCCACGAACAGAACAGTGGGGCCGGCGGTCGGCCACGGCTCGCGGCCCGCCACCCGGTCCAGCTCCACCCCGTTGCCCACGATCTCGTAGTGACCACCCAAAGCCTCGGCCGCCGTGCTCTCGGCCAGCGGCGACACGGCACAGCGCACGTCGAGACGACCGGCGGCCCAGCGGGCCAACGGGCCCAACAGCCGGTAGCCGGTCGACGCGCCGGAGCGGTGAAAGGTCCCGATCAGCGGCTGCGGGCACACCATCAGACAGCCGTACCCGGCGCCGGGAGCCAAGGGCTCGTGCAGGTGCACGACCTCGACGGCGTCCCGGCGCAGTCGCCGCACGGCCCGGCCGGCGGCCACGGGGTCGAGGGAGATGGGGGCCACGGAGCCGTTGGCCCGTACCGGTAGGGACCGACCCAGGGTCATCAGCTGGCCCGGGGACAGGCCCTCGGCCTCGACCGGACCGTCGGCCGGTGCCAACACCAGGGCCTCGTGGCCCAGGCTCCCGAGGGCACGGGCCAGGCCCAGCACCTGCCCCTGCACGCCACCGGGACGGCTCAGGCTGTACGGGCACACCAGCGCCACCCGCATCCTCGGCCCCTCAGACCCCGTCGTCGGTCGGCGCCGGACCGGCCGACCCGGCGGCCGGCGTCGGGGCGACCTCGCCGCGGTCGCTCGGCCAATTGGGCTGGAACAGATACCACTGGTCGGGGGCGCGTCGTATCAACTGCTCGAGATCATGGGCCACCTGTTGGGTCACCCGGGTCACGTCGGCCCGCAGCCGGCCGGTCCGCCCGGTGGCCACCGGCGCCATGATCACGGCACTGTGGTCGCGCCCCGGTCCGCCGTAGACGGCGGTGGGCAACAGCACCGCCCCCGTCCGCAGAGCCAGCGTGGCCGGGCCGGCCGGCAGGGTGGTCCGTTCGCCGAAGAATTCGACCTCGACTCCGTTGCCCACGATGTCGCGGTCACACAGCAGACCGACCAGACCGCCGGCGCGCAGTGTCCGCAGCAAGACCCCGCCGGCATCGGGTCCGAGGGCGATGATGCTCAACCCCAAAGCCCGGCGTTGCGCCACGAACCAGTCGTAGAGCTTCGGCGGCTCGACCGTCTCGGCCACCGCCGTCATGGGGTAGCCCTGCAGGTTGAGCCAGGCCCCTCCCCACTCCCAGCGCCCGAGGTGGGGCAGAGCCAGGATCACCCCCTGTCCCGCCTCCATGCCCGCCACCAGGTGTTCGTACCCCGACTCGACCATCATCCGCTCCTGCACCAGCTCGGCCGGCACGGCGGGCAGCCGGGACCCCTCGAGCCAGTACCGGGCGTAATTGAGAAACGCCCGCCGCGTCCAGGCCCGCACCTCGGCATCCGACAGGTTGGCCCCCAGCACCCGTCGGATGTTGCGTCCGTAGGCGGCCCGGGACCGGCGTCGCACCATGGTCAGGGCCATGCCCACCGCCGTCGCCGCCACCTCGGCCACCGGCTCGGGCAGCCGCTGCATGGCCGTTCCCAGCCCCCGGTAGATCAGGTACGTCGCCTGGGCGCGCAGCTCCGACGTGGCCGGCCCGTCCACCTCGGGGTCGGTGCGCGGTGTGCTCAGGACCCGCCGGCGCCCGGCCGACGGCCGCTGCGCTCACGGGGTCTCTCGGCGCGCCGGGCACGCCAGATCCGGCCCGACCGGCTGGCGATCACACTCTGCCGGCGGGCCCGCCAGCGATGCAGGGGTTGATCGGCTCGCTGAGGTTGGACGAAGTGCACGCCGGTGGCGTCGCGCTGGGCGCGCGTCTCGCGCCACGTCCGCCACCGGGAATCCACCCGGGCGTCACGCCGACGGGCCACGGCCCGCTCGGGAACCCTCCCCCGCGACGGACGCGTCGAGCCGACCCGTACCGGGCCCTCGGCTTCTTGCCATACACGCACGAACCGCCCCCCGGCGGTGGCGGTGATCAGGCCGAAGAACACCCACAGAGCGGGGACGAAGGCGGAGGGCGAGACGGCACCGGCGACGAAGCACACGCCGAGAAGGATGAACCGCTCGGCCCGCTCCATCAATCCGCCGTTGGCCGACAGACCCAGCAGCTCGGCCTTGGCCCGCTGGTACGAGATCAACGCCGTCAGGGCCAGGATGGCGAACGGCAACAGCACCAGTTGGCCGTCATGGTGGGCGGCCAGGTACCACGAGACCCCGCCGAACATGAACGCATCGGACACCCGGTCGGCCACGGAGTCGAAGAAGGCGCCCCGTATCGACGCCGTCCCCGCCGCCTTGGCCACCGGTCCGTCGAACAGATCGGGAAGCCCGGTCGGGAAGAGCAGGACGATCCCCCACACCAGGTGCCCCGAACCCACGGCGAAGGCGGTGACCACCGACATGACCAGCCCGAAGACGGTGAGGACGTCGGCGGTGACGCCGGTCCGTACGAGTGCCTTACCGACGGGCTTGGTTGTCCGGTCCACGGCGTGTCGCCAGCGGCCATCGAACATGTGCGAGTCTTCCTCCTCACGACTGACCCCTCCAGCGTACCATCGGCGCCTCCGGGCCCTTCGGACCGGTTCCGCGGGGTCCCGGTGGACACGGAGGCGGTGCCCACTGACGAGAGCCCAGTGACGAGATCGGCCCTCCTCGGTAAGCTGAGACCCCCGACGGTGGTCGGCGCCGGCGGCGGTCGAGCGAGGGGAGGTGCTCGGGGTGACCAGCTTCCCACCGTCGCGCATCCGCAACGTTGCCCTGGTCGGACACAACGGGGCAGGCAAGACGACATTGGCCGAGGCCCTCCTGTACGCCACCGGGGCCGTGCCCCGGGCCGGCCGGGTGGACGACGGATCCACCGTCTGCGACTTCGAACCCGAAGAGATCAAGCGACATATGTCGATCTCTCTGGCCCTCGCCCCCGTCATCTGCGGCGACGTGAAGATCAACATCATCGACACACCCGGCTACGCCGACTTCTTCGGTGAGGTGCGCGCCGCCTGCTCGGTCGTCGACCTCGTGGTGGTGGTGGTGAGCGCCGTCGACGGCGTCGAGGCCCAGACCGAGGCGGCCTGGGAGTTGGCCGCCGAACTCGGTCTGCCCCGACTCGTCTTCATCAACAAACTCGATCGCGAACGGGCCAGCTTCGACCGGACCCTGGCCGATCTCCAGGACCGTTTCGGCGCCGGCATCGCCCCTCTCGAGCTTCCGGTGGGCGAAGAAAGCGGCTTCCACGGCATCGCCGACCTTTTGACCGACAGCGCCCTGCTCTACGACGACGGCCCGCCCCGTCCCGCCCCCATTCCCGACGACCTGGCCGATGTGGAACATCAGGTCCGCGAGCAACTGGTGGAAGGAATCGTGGTGGGCGACGACACCCTCATGGAGCGCTACCTCGAAGGCGACATCCCGTCGACCGAGGAGCTCGAGGCGACCCTCGCCTCCGGCGTGGCCGAGGGACTCGTCTTCCCGGTCGTGTGTGGATCGGCCGCCACCGGCGTCGGCATCGACCGCCTGGCGTCGTTGCTCTCCGAGATCGCCCCCTCCCCCGACGCCCGGCCGCCGGTCACCGTCCGCGCCGGCGACACCGAGCAGGACGTGGTCCCCGATCCCGCCGCCCAGCCCCTGGCCCGAGTCTTCAAGACCATCTCCGACCCCTACGTGGGCAAGATCTCGCTCCTGCGCGTCCTGTCCGGCACCATCAAACCCGACACCGTCCTCACCAACCCCCGGAGCCACTCCGAGGCCAAGCTCCACGTCCTGCAACTCCTGCGGGGCAAGGAGGCCCAATCACTCACCGAAGCGCAGGCGGGCGATCTCGTCGCCGTCCCCAAGCTGTCGGACACGGCCACCGGTGACACCCTCGCCCCGAAGGGCACCCCCGTCACCGTGCCCGGACCCGAGGCCGAGCCCGTCGCCCTCTCGGTGGCCATCCGACCGAGGTCGAAGGGCGACGAGGACAAGCTCATGACGGCGCTGCACCGGCTCCAGGACGAGGACCCCACCCTGATCGTCGAACGGGTGGACGAGACCCATCAGACCATCCTGCGGGGCACGGGCGAGACCCATCTGGCCGTGGCCGCCGAGCGGCTCCACCGCAAGTTCGGTGTCGACGTGGAGACCGAGGACGTCCGCATCGCCTACCGCGAGACCATCTCGAAGCCGGCCGAGGCCGAGGGCCGCTACAAGAAGCAGACCGGTGGTCACGGCCAGTTCGGCGTGGCCTCCCTGCGCATCGAGGCCCTCGAACGCGGCGAAGGCTTCCATTTCGTCGACCAGATCGTGGGTGGGGCCATCCCCAAGCAGTACATCCCGGCCGTCGAGAAGGGCGTCCTCGAGGCCATGAGCCTCGGCGGCGTCTACGGCTTCCCCGTGGTCGACGTCCAGGCCGCCTGCTTCGACGGCAAGTTCCACCCGGTGGACTCGTCGGAGATGAGCTTCAAGATGGCGGGCTCCCTGGCCTTCCGCGAGGCCATGGCCAAAGCCGATCCCGTCGTCCTCGAACCCATCGCCCGCCTCGAGGTCACCGTGCCGGCGGCCATGCAGGGCGAGGTGCTCGGCGACCTCAACTCGCGTCGCGGTCGCGTGCAGGGCACCGACACCGCCGAGGGCGGACGCCAGGTGATCACGGCCCTCGTCCCCGCCTCCGAGATCCAGCGCTACGCCGTCGACCTCCGTTCCCTCACCGGAGGCCGCGGCCGCTTTCGCTCCGAGCACGACCACTACGACGTCATGCCGTCCAACCTGGCAGAACGCATGACGAAGGTGAAGACGGCCGACTGAGCCGACCCCACGTGGTGCGGTCGGCCACGTCCCGATCCACCCGGAGCCGATGGCCACCTCTGCCGCCAGGGACAGCGACGAGGCCCGCCATCGCGCCTTCTTCGCCCCCTTCCTCGGACCGAGCGACGTCGGCTGCATCCTCGAGACGACGGGGGCCGAACGTACCGCCTGGTTCGAATACGAGCTGACCGTCGAACCGTCAGGCGGCTGACGCCGCGCCCGACCGGGTCGGGGCCCACAATTCGGTCGCTGCTGCCGGAAATCGCGGAACACCGGTGGCGCGCCTGTGGCCCCCGGGGCTCGGGGCTCATCGCTGTACAGTTCCCTCTTTCGCATCCGATGGACGCGTCGAGGAGGGTCGATGACAAGCGGTCCAGCCCCGGCGCGCCGAGCCCGGTGACGACGCTGGACCTTGCTCCTCGGGGGGTCGACCGGCGCGTCATCGCCGTCCTCGTGGCCATCCCCCTTGTCGGCTTCGCCCTCCCGGCGCTGTTCGGCCACCCCATCGTCACCGGCGACAACCAGATCCAGAACCTGCCGTTGCGGGCGCTGTCCGGCGAAGACCTCCGGCACGGACATCTCCCGTTGTGGAATCCCTATATATGGAGTGGCAGCCCACTGCTCGGCGGCCTGAACGCCGGCTCCCTCTACCCGTTCACATGGTTGTTCGCCGTCCTACCCGTGCTCACGGCATGGACCGTCAACCTCGTCGTCGTCTACGTCACCGCCGCCGTGGGCATGTACGCCTTCCTGCGCCAGCAGGCCCTGCGTCGCTTCTCCTGCGGCTTCGCCGCCGCCACTTTCGCCTTCGCCGGATCCATGAGCGCGCAGGTGGTCCACCTCGGCATCGTCCAGGGCACGAGCTGGATTCCCTGGATGCTTCTGGTCGAGCAGCGCCTGGCCCGACAGCTGCTCCCCCAGACCCCCGGTCCGCCGGCGTCGTCGGCGGTGTCGGCGGTGTCGGCGTCGTCGGCGGTGTCGGCGGTGTCGGCGTCGGCGGCGCCACCACCGGCGTTGTGGCGGCGGGTCACCCTGCTCGGACTGCTCGGCGGCCTGGTGCTGCTGACGGGCGAACCGCGGGGCATGGCCGACGCCGCGGTGGTGGTGGGCCTGGCTGCCCTGTGGCATCTGCTCACCGGACGGGCGACCCTGCGGGCCCGGGCGGCTCTCCTGTCGGCGTTCGTCTCCTCCGCCTTCCTGGCCGCCGCCGTGGGCGCCGTCCAACTTCTCCCGGGATGGTCGTTCATCGCCGACTCCCAACGCGCCCAGAGCACCGTCCAATTCTTCGGCAGCGGATCACTCCCCGTCCGCTGGTCGCTGCTGATGCTCATCCCCGATCTCATGGGAGGCACGGGGGTCCTCCATCAGCCGTCCTTCTTCGCCCACTACAACCTCCCCGAGGTCACCGGCTACGTGGGTGTCGTCCCCCTCATGGCCGCCGCCGGACTCCTGGCCCGGTCCTTCGGTCGTCGACGCCATCCGCAGGCGCGTCGATGGACGGCCTGGTTCGCTCTCGTGGTCGTCGGCATGCTCCTCACCTACGGCACCTACACACCACTCGGGCCCTACTTGGCCCGCCTGCCCTTCTACGGCGCCCTCCGCCTGCAGAGCCGGAACATCGTCATCGCCGGACTCGGGCTCACTGTCTTACTGGCCTACTGGCTCGACATCGTCCTGGACGGTCCGACGCCCGCCGACCACGACCGGCGACGGCTCATCACCCTGGCCACCGCCGCCCCGGCGGCCGCCGTCATCGTCACCGGCGCCGTGGCCCTGGCCTGGCCGTCACGTCTCGAGCTGTGGCTCGGCGTGACCCCGAAAATGGCCCATCTGGGCCGGTCCCTCACACCGTGGTTCATCGCCACCGTGGTCGTGGCCGTGCTGGCCGGGACCGTGGGTCTCGGTTGGCACCGCCTGCGGCGCCCGACGCGCGCCTGGGCCGTCGGCGCCGTCATCGCCGTCGATCTCGTGCTGTTCACGTTCTCGGCCGTCAGCGAGCTGAACCTGCACTTCACCACCGACCAGCTCCCCACCGCGCTGAGCGCCGCCCCCGTGGCCCCCGGGACCAGGTTCGCCATCGTCGACCCCGAGAACGACGCCCTGGTCCAGATGTCGGTGCTGGGCGAAAACGACCTCAACACCCTGGTGCACCGCGTCAGCGTCCAGGGTTACGGCTCTCTCACCGACAACGGCTATCAGAGCGCCACCGGCACCCGCACCCACAACACCCTGAGCCCGTGCGCCCTGGCCTCCGGCGCCTTCGTCCCCCTCGACCTGGGCACGCTCATGACCCTGACCAACGACCTCATCCAGAGGACCGCGACAGGGGCTCCGGCGGCGCAGGTGGCGGCGCAAGACACCTGTGCCGGCGTGGTCGCGCCGGGCGCCACCCGTCGCGTCTGGTGGTTCGGCCGCGTCCTGTCGGTCCGCTCGGCGTCGCTGGCCTTCGCCCCCACGGCGGGAGCACCTTCGCCGGCGGGCCTCCGGGTGGGGGTGCTGTCCGACACCGGTGCCACCCGGTGGACGACGGCCACGATCACGCCGGCCGCGGACGACGACCTGGACATCAGCTTCTCGACCCCTGTCCTCGGCTCGGGACTCGTCCTCTGCGGACCGGGCTCCCAGGCGACCACCGATGCCACCACCGTCACCACCGCGTCCGGCTTCCATTGGTCCATGGACGGCAACCTCCAGTCGGCGCTGCGCGACGCCTCGTTCCACTTCGCCGGCTATCGCAGCGGCGTGGCTCTGTTCCGCACGTCGGTGACGCGGCCGACGGTCTGGATCCAGTCGCGCCGGTCGTCCACACCGACGCCTCCGGCGACGCAGGAACTCGGCGCGGTGCGCCGGGTCAGCACCACGATGTGGGGCGACGAGACCGACGCCGTCACGGCGCGCCGCCCGGCCACCCTGGTGCGCAGCGAGGCCTACGCCACGGGCTGGACGGCCGCCGCCCGTGACACGACCACGGGCCGGACGCGCCCGCTCGACGTCGTCCGTATCGGTCTCATCGAGGGCGTGCGCATCCCGGCCGGTTCGTACACGGTCACGTGGACCTATCAGCCGGCCTCGGCCGGCGACGGCCTCATCGGCTCCCTGGCCGGCGCCGTTGTGGTCCTGGCCGCCGCCGCCTCCTGGGGGTGGGGCCGCCGTCGCCGTCGACAGCCGGCGCCCTGACGCTCAGGCCGGCGGCCACGCCTCGTGGAGCTTGCGCCAGCTCTCGGGCAGCGATTCGGGCATGACCCGGACCCCGGCCACTGCGGTCATGAAATTGGTGTCCCCCGACCAGCGGGGCAGGACGTGCAGATGGAGGTGCCGGGGGATGCCGGCCCCGGCGGCGCGGCCCAGATTGGCGCCCACGTTGAGACCGTCGGGCTCATACGCGGCGTTCAGCGCGGTGGCGGCGGCGCGCGTCGCCTCCCACAGGTCGGCCGACTCCGACGAGGTCAGCTCGCCCAGCGACGACACGTGGCGCACCGGCGTCACCAGGACATGACCGCTGGCATAGGGATAGGCGTTCAGCACGACGAGGCTCAGCTCCCCGCGCCAGACGACCCCGTTGTCGGCGCTCGGATCGCCTGACGCGGCGATCCGGCAGAAGACGCAGACGTCGTCGACGCCCGACCGCTCGGCGGCACCGGCCGCCGTCACGTACTCGTGACGCCAGCCGGCCCACAACTGCTCCAGGCTCACCGGCCGGCGGCGTCGGCCGCGCTGTCCCGCCGGATCTCGGGGGATCCCTTGGCCTGCACCTCGGCCGCCACCGCCTTCACGAAGGCGTCGATCCCCACACCCCGGTCCGGGCGCTGCGAGCCCCGGGCGTTCACCCCGACGGTGGCCGAGGTGGCGTCGTCGTCTCCCACTACCAAGATGTAGGGGATCTTCTCGAGCTTGCCCCGCCGGATCCGGGGCCCGATGGGCTCGTCGGCCGAGTAGACGGCGGCGCGCAGACCGGCGGCCCGACAGGCGTCGGCCACCGTGTCGGCATAGGGGCCGTGGTCATCGCGCACGGGGATCACCACCACCTGGATCGGCATCAGCCAGGTCGGCAGGGCCCCGGCGTAGTGCTCGAGGAGGATGGCGAAGAACCGTTCGACCGAACCGAAGAGGGCGCGGTGGATCATGACCGGCTGGTGCCGGGCATTGTCGGCGCCCACGAACTCGAGCCCGAAACGCTGGGGCAGGTTGTAGTCGAGCTGGATGGTGGAGACCTGCCAGTGCCGGCCGATGGCGTCACGGGCCTGAACCGAGATCTTCGGACCGTAGAAAGCGCCGCCGCCTTCGTCCATCACCAGTTCGAGTCCCTTGCCGGTGGCCACCGATCGCAACGTCTCGGTGGCGTCGTGCCAGTCCTCGTCACTGCCGACGGCCTTGCCCTCGGGCTTGGTCGACAATTCCAGGTAGAAGTCGTCGAGCCCGAAGTCCCGCAGCACGTCGAGCACGAAGGTCAGCAAGGAATCGAGCTCGTCGGCCATCTGGTCGCGCGTACAGAAGATGTGGGAATCGTCCATGGTGAGACCCCGCACCCGGGTGAGTCCGTGGACGACGCCCGACTTCTCGTACCGGTAGACCGTCCCGAATTCGAACAGCCGCATGGGCAGCTCGCGGTACGAACGCTGCCGACTCCGGTAGATCAGGATGTGCATGGGGCAGTTCATGGGCTTCAGGTAGTAGCGCTGGCCCTCGTCGAGCTCCATGGGGGGGAACATGCCGTCGGCGAACGACTGCAGATGGCCCGAGATCTCGAACAGGTCAGCCTTGGTGATGTGCGGCGTGTACACGAACTGATAGCCGCCGTCCTCGTGGCGTTGGCGCGAGTAGTCCTCCATCAATCGGCGGATGGCGGCGCCCTTCGGATGAAACACGGCCAGCCCCGAACCGATCTCGCTGGGGAACGAGAAGAGATCGAGCTCGGCTCCTATCCGGCGGTGGTCGCGGCGTTCGGCCTCCTCCAGCCGGTGCAGGTACTCGGCCAGCGCCTTCTCGGACTCCCAGGCGGTGCCGTAGATCCGCTGCAGCTGCCCACGCTTCTCGTCGCCTCGCCAATAGGCACCGGCCACCCGCTGCAGGGCGAAATGACCGAGCCGAGCCGTCGACGGCACATGGGGCCCCCGGCACAGGTCCACGAAGGCCTCGGTGTTGCGGTACGTCGTGACCACGGTGGCACCGGGGGCGATGTCGGCCGAGGCCTCGGCCTGCAGTTCCGCGTCACCGGCCACCCCGGTGATGATCTCGCGCTTGAAGGGTTGATCGGCGAAGAGCGCCAGACCCTCGTCGATGGCGTGTTCCTCTCGGACGAAAGACTGGTCCTCGGCCATGATGGCCTGCATCCGGACAGTGATCCGCTCGAGGTCGTCGTCGCTGAAGGTGGCCCCGCCGGGTAGGGCGAAGTCGTAGTAGAAGCCGTCGGTGATGGCCGGGCCGATGGCGTACTGGGCCCCCGGCCACAGATCGAGCACGGCCTGGGCCAGCACATGGGCCGTCGAATGCCGGATGACCGTCCGCCCCTGGTCGCTGTCGGCGGTGACCACGGCCACGACGGCGCCGTCGGGCAGCACCGTATCCAGATCGACCTCGCGGTCGTCGACCACGGCGGCCACCGCGGCGGCGGCCAGCCGCTTGCCGATGGCCGACGCCATGCCCAGCGCCGTCGTACCGGCCGGCAGTTCCTTGGTCGAACCGTCGGGGAGCCGGACCGTGATTACGCCTGCCATGGTGGTGAGCCTCGGGGGTCGGGCCGCCCGGGCCCCAGGCCTCGGACGGTCAGTCGGAGGTCACAGGCTAACGCCCATGAGTGCCGCCCCCTGCGACATCCCGGCCCCGCCGGCGGCCACCTCGTCGAGCACCCGCAACGCACCCGGTGCGTCGAGGTCGTCGTCGAGACGGCGGCGAACATCCTCCAGCCCGCCGTCTCCGGGCCCCGCCGCCCGCCAGCGCTCGAGCCGCTCGGTGGCCCGCCCGAGGCCGGCGTGCTCCCACTCCCAGTCGGCGCGGTAATGGTGCTCGAGCAGGGCCAGGCGAATGGCCATCGGCTCCCAGTCCTTCAGCAGGTCACCGACGAAGACGAGGTTGCCGAGCGACTTCGACATCTTCGCGCCCTCGAGGCCGACCATGCCCACGTGGAACCAGTGACGACAGAACGTCTTGCCCGTCACCGACTCCGACTGGGCCGACTCACATTCGTGATGGGGGAAGATCAGGTCGCGACCGCCGCCGTGGAGGTCGATCGTCTCCCCCAATTCGCGCATGGCCAGAGCCGAGCATTCGATGTGCCATCCGGGCCGACCCGGGCCCCAGCGCGACTGCCACGCCGGTTCGTCGGGGGCCGACGGCTGCCACAGGACGAAGTCGAGCGGGTCCCGCTTGTTGGGATCGTCGGGTTTCCCGCCGCGCTCGGCGGCCAGGACCAACATCTCCCCACGCGACAGATGGCTGATCTCTCCGAAGGCGGCGTAGGAAGAGACGTCGAAGTACACCGAGCCCCCCGACTCATAGGCGTGCCCGGCGTCGAGGACGGCCCCCACCAGCGTCAGGATCTCGGCGATGGCCGACGTGGCCCGGGGCTCGCGGTACACGGGCAGCAGCCCGACCACCTGCATGCTGGCATCGAAACGGGCCATCTCCTCGGCCGCCAGGTCCAGGTAGTGCACCCCCAATTCCCGGGCCCGGCGCAGGATGTCGTCGTCCACATCGGTGACGTTGCGCACCAGCCTCGTCTCGTGCCCGGCGTCGCGCAGACGACGTTGCAGGAGGTCGAACGTCAGATAGACCTGCACGTGCCCCATGTGGGCACTGTCGTAGGGCGTGATCCCGCACGAGTACATGGTGACGACGGGACCCGGCTCGAAAGCGACGACGCTCCGGCGGGCGGTGTCGTACAGACGCATCACGGTTCCAGCTCCCCGGTGCGCGGTGGCACCCGGCTGTTGCCGTCCAGCCCGGCCAGGCCGAGCGTGCTGTGCGCCTTGTAGCGGATGTTCAGCCCCACCAGCACGGCGGTGAAGGCTTCGACGGCCGACGCCGAGGCCAAGCCGCCGGCATCGAGCGGCCTGATGCCGGGGATCTGCGCCAGGAGCGTCATGGTCGCCTCGGTGGCCTCGGGGTGATCGGAGCACACCAGCACGTCGGCCACGAGCCGACGATCGAGCTTGGCCAGAACCGGGGCGGGAAGGTGGTGGCCGGCCGCCGCCACCAGAGCACCGGGAACGGCGGCGGCCACCGAGGCGGCCACCGAACCCCGGGGCGGGATCAGGGCCAACATGTCGGAGCCCTCCCGGACGAGAGCGTTGGCCACGCACACCACCACCTTGCCGTGCACCCGATCGGCGATCTCGGCCACCGTGGCCACGGCCGCCTCCCACGGGGTGGCCACAACGACGATGTCGGCGTCGGCGGCGGCCGGATTGCCGGCACCGTCGATGGCCAGGACCCGGTCGGGCCAGCCGGCCACGATCTCGTCGGCCACCGTGGCCGCCCGCTCGGGATCACGCGATCCCAGGGTGACCGCCGCCCCCGTCGCCGCCAGCCGTAGGGCCAGGCCGCGACCGAGAGGGCCCGTTCCTCCGAGGATTCCGACTTTCACGGCTGACACCTTGGCACACGACGACCGGGCGTCAGCCACTCGACAGGGCACGACACGGCTCCTTCAACCGGTGAACGGCGGCCATTAGGGTCCGTGACCGTGGGACTCCTCGACGGCAAGCGCATCCTGATCACCGGCGTCCTGACCGACGCCTCACTGGCATTCGGCGTGGCCCGCCTGGCCCTGGACGAAGGAGCCGAGGTGGTGTTGTCGGGGGCGGGACGCGGTCTTTCGCTCACCCGGCGCGTAGCCCGCAAGCTCCCCCGCCCGGTCGACGTCCTCGAGATCGATGTCACCAGTGCCGAGCAGCTCGAGGCGGCGGCGGCCGATCTGACCGAACGCTGGGGTCGCCTCGACGGGCTCTTGCACGCCATCGGCTTCGCCCCCCAGGACTGTCTGGGGGGCGACATCCTGCGCGCCGGCTGGGACGACGTGGCCGTCGCTCTCGAGATCTCGGCCTATTCGCTCAAAGCATTGGTCGGCGCTTTCCGGCCGTTGCTGGCGGCGGCGGGGACGTCGTCGGTGGTCAGCCTCGACTTCGATGCCCGGGTGGCCTGGCCGGCCTACGACTGGATGGGCGTGGCCAAGGCGGCTCTCGAGTCGCTGTCGCGTTATCTGGCCCGCGACCTCGGGCCCGACGGTGTCCGCGTCAACCTGGTGGCCGCCGGACCCGTCCGGACCATGGCGGCCAAGTCCATCCCGTCCTTCGCCGCCTTCGAGGCGACCTGGGGCCAACGTGCCCCACTGGGCTGGGACGTGAACGACGGCGAGCCGGTGGCCCGGGCCTGCGTGGCGCTGCTGTCGGACTGGTTCCCGGCCACCACGGGGGAAATGCTGCACGTGGACGGTGGCGTCCACGCCATGGGCGCGTAGCCCTCGGGATACTCAGTCCTCGGACAGGATCTGGTACAGCTCCCTGCTGGCGGCGCGGATGGCCGCGGCGGCACGGTCGATCTGCGCCGTGTCGGCCGTCTGGGCCACCTGCCTGGCGGCGGCGAACAACTGGGCGGCCGGCGTCGGTCAGGCAGTAGACGCGCTTGCCGGGTGGCCCGGGCCCGGCCGGGGATGCCCTCCAACGGGGTCCGGACGCGCCGCGGCGCCGAGACCCGAAGGCCCCGGCGCCGCACGTCCGACCCCCCGACGAACTAGCGCTGGAGAGACTTCACCTCGAGGAACTCCTCGAAGCCGAACTTGCCCAACTCCCGGCCGATCCCCGACTGCTTGTACCCGCCGAAGGGTGCCCCGGCGTTGAATCCACCGCCGTTCACCTCCACCTGACCGGCCCGCACCTGACGGGCCACCCGCTCGGCATGCTCATCGTCGCCCGCCCACACGCCGCCGGCCAGGCCGTAGACGGTGTCGTTGGCGATGGCGATGGCCTCTTCCTCGGTGTCGTAGGGGATGATCGACAGAACCGGTCCGAAGATCTCCTCCTGGGCGATGGTCATGTCGTTGGTCACGTTCGAGAAGACCGTGGGCCGGATGAAGAAGCCGCTGTCCAGTCCGTCGGGCGACTCGGCCCCACCGGTGAGCAGCTTGGCCCCCTCGGACACACCCTTGTGGATGTAGCCGCGCACCCGCTCGCGTTGGGTGGCCGACACGAGCGGTCCGAGCCGCGTGGCGGCGTCGAAAGGATCGCCGGCGGTGTACGTCTCCGCCGCCTGCACGGCCAGGTCCTCCACCTCGGCCAGACGCGACCGGGGCACGATCATGCGCGTCAGAGCCGAGCACGTCTGTCCCGAGTTCATGTAGGCGGCGGCCACCCCGGCGGGGACGGCCTTTTCGAGGTCGGCGTCCTCCAGGATCACGTTGGGCGACTTCCCCCCGAGCTCCAGGGCCACGCGCTTCACGCCCTCGGAGGCCAGTTGCATCACCCGCTTTCCGGCCCGGGTCGAACCGGTGAAGGACACCATGTCCACCAGCGGGTGGGAGGCGATGGCTTCGCCCACCACCGGACCGACGCCGGTCACCAGGTTGAACACACCCGGCGGCAACCCGACCTCGTCGAGGATCTCGGCCAGGATGAAGGCGTTCAGTGGGGCCACTTCACTGGGCTTCAGCACCACCGTGCAGCCGACGGCCAATGCCGGTGCCACCTTGGCGGCGATCTGGTGCAGGGGGTAGTTCCACGGCGTGATGGCGCCCACCACCCCGACCGGCTCGCGCACGATGAGCGACGTCCCGATCTCCTCTTCGAACACGAACTCGGTGGCCAGCTGGGCGGCACCGGCGAAGCTCATCAGCGGCAGTCCGACCTGGACGAGGCTCGACAAGGTGAAGGGCATCCCCACCTCTTGGGAGATCAGCGTGGCGATCTCCTCGGTGCGGGCCGTCAAGCCCTCTTGGACCCGGGCCAGGATCTTGCCCCGTTCGTCGGCCGATGTCTGCGACCAGGCCGGGAAGGCAGCGGCGGCGGCCTTGACGGCGCGGTCCACGTCCTCGGGCGTCCCCTCGGGGATCGTCCCCATGACCTCCTCGGTGGTGGAGTTCACGACCTCGAGCGTGCCCTTTCCCGTCGAGGAAACCCACCCACCGTCGATATAGAGCTTGTCCCGGACCTCCATGACGCCTCCCTGTTCCTGGCTCGGACCGCCACGCGGACCGCGTGCGCAGACGGCCCAATGCTAGGCCGCAGAAGGGATCTGCGTCTCGGCTGCTGCGGCCGGCGGACCGGTCAGCCGGCGGGCGGAGCCGGGGGGTCGGCACTGGAGCCGGAGGCGGCTCCCGGGTCATCGGGTTCCCCGGGGGGCGGAACCCCGTCGACCGGACGTGGCGCCCTTTCGGCGGCGTCGGCCGACGGCTCCGAGGCCGCATCGACGGCGTTTTCGTAGGGATTGCCCAGGATGTTGCGAGCCATGCCGAAAAGAGAGGCGGCGTCGGCGTCGTCGGCCGTGACCTCTCCGCCCAGCAGAGGCCGGTCACGCCCGGTCACCTGGATCAGCACGGAATCGGTCATCCGCTCGAAAAGCCCGGTCAGCTCGGCCCGCTCGTGTCCGGCCGGAACCCGGAGCCACAGCATCACCACCGCCTGCACCACACCGGCGGCGGCGGGGAAGAGCCAGATGACCCGGTAGTCACCGGAGACGTCGACGGCCCAGGCGGCCAGGAACGAGAAGGCCACGGCGAAGAGGCTGAACGGGGCCACCAACTTGCCGAGCAGCTCACCCATGCCGCCCGAACGCGGCAGCAGCTGCAACAGCATGGGGGCGAGCGAGATGGCGAAGGCGCTGAACAGCGGCGCCCCGACGAAGGCGAGCACCACCGTCTGCCAGATATGGGTGGTGGTGAACTGCACCAGGGAGACGACCGTCCCGGCCAGCGGCGTGAGCACCGCCACCTGCTTGCGGGTCAGTTGCCGGCTGAGCAGGTAGCCGGCGGCCAGGCCGAACATCACCACCGGGATACCGCTCACGTAGCTGGCGACGGTCTGGACGTTGGCCCCGGCGTGTTGGACCTTCTGGAAGTAGACGATGGCCAGGTAGCCGGTGGCGCTCAGACCGGACCAGAAGACGAGGACCCCGCCGACGAGCACCCGGGCGTTCGGTCCCGACATGATCTCGGCCACTTCCCGGCGCCACGGCCGGGGGGGCGTCTTGCGGGCCTCCTCCGCCGCGGCGCGCCCGGCGGGCGCCTCGCGCACGAGCACCAGGACCACCACGGCCACGGCCATCATCAGTCCGCCCGCCTCGCGAAACGGCAGGTTCCAGGTGGACGGGTCGTGGGCCTTCCAGGTGGCGATCACCGTGGCCTTGATGATCAGACTCACGAAGGCGCCGAGGACGCCGATGAGCGCGGTGGCCTTGACGGTCCGGCTCTTACCGAAGGTCTCGGGGATCACGGCCACGTTGGTCAGGCCGAACATGACGCTCGCCGTCTTCACCACCACGATGAGCACGACGAGGATCCAGAAGCCCGACACCAACGTGTACGCCCACGTGCAGGCGCCCATCAGGACGAGACCGGCGGCCATGTACGGCGCCCGCCGCCCGGCCGCACTGCGGGTCCGGTCGCTGGCCCGACCGAGAACGGGGTAGGCGATCCAACCCACCAGCCGGTTGGCGGTGAGGGCAAAGGTGATGGCCACCGCGCTCGACACCCGGGCCGAGACGAGCAACGTCAGCAGCACCCCGGACACAGCCAGGTTGGCCCGGGGCCCGACCAACCCGAGGGAGAGCCCGAGCAGACTGCGGGCCCGCCGGGCGTCGATGTCGATGCCGCCCTCGCCCGGCCTCGTCGCCATCTCCGGGCTATCGGCGCCAGAGGACCCGAACCCCAGTCCCCGCCAAGATCGTGATCGGCGGGACCGGTCGCGGGACCGCCCTCCCGGTTCCGTCATCCGCGATCGCCCAGAACTCCCGCGATCTGCTGGCGGACAGCCACGAATTCGGGCATCACGAAATCACGGCGCAACCAGTTGGCCCCGTCCACCACCAGCGTGTGGCCGGTCACGAACGAAGCGTAGGGCGAGCAGAGCCAGGTGGCGGCCCAGCCCAACTCGTGCAGCCGTCCCAGCCGACCGGCCGGGCAACGACGGGCGTCCACGTCCTCACCCTCGGTCCGCAGTGCCTGCAGGTCGGCCCGCATGTCCTCGTGGGGGAACAACCCCGGGGCCAGCGCGTTCACCCGGACACCGTGCGGCGCCCACTCGACGGCCAGCGTCTTGGTCAGATTCCCCACCCCCGCCTTGGCCGCCGCCGTATGCGCCATCCCGGGCCCCCCGGTGAAGGACTGGGTGGCCAGGATGTTGCACACCGCCCCCGGTTCCCCGGCCGCCGCGCAACGGCGAAAGAGCTCCTGCGAACAGAAGAAGGTCCCGTCGAGCACGATCTGGGTCACCGCCCGCCAGCCGTTGGCCGACAGGTCCTCGGCGGGTACGGGGAAGTTGGCGGCGGCATTGTTGACGAGAACCCGGGCCGGGCCGAGTGCCGCCTCCAGCCCGTCGAAGGCGGCGGCCACCTGGGCCGCGTCGCGGATGTCGGCCTCGGCCTCGGCGGCGCGGCCTCCGACGGCCTCGACGGCGGCCACCCCGGCCTGCCGGTGCTCGGGCCGGCGCGACACGATCCCCACCGACGCCCCCAGACGGGCGAACTCGACGGCGATGGCCTTGCCCAGGCCGGTCCCGCCGCCGGTGACGACCACGGTGGTGCCGGCGAAAGTGTCGGCCGGGAGCATCAGGGCCCCCGCCGGCGGCGGTTCGGGGAGGGCCACGGTGGCGTTACTTCCCCTCGAAGACGATGGGCTTCTTCGCCGCCTTGGCCGCGTAGCCGGCCGGCATGTCATCGGAGACGAACTCGATCGACGCGCTCATGGCGGCGAAGCGCATGGCCTCGGTCATGCCGCGGTAGGTGAACGAGTCGATGGTCCGCTTGATGCTCTGCACGGCCAGCGGGGCGTTGGCGGCGATCTCCCGGGCGATGACCATGGCCTGCGCCGTCAGCTCGCCGGTGGTCGTCACCTCCTGCACGAGCCCGATCCGCTCGGCTGTCCGGGCGTCGATCCTCCGGCCCGTGTAAGCCAGCAGCTTGGCCCAGCCCGCCCCCACCTCGTGGGCCAACCGGAGGTCGCCGCCGGCGTCGATGCTCACCCCCACCTGAGCCTCGGGAAGGGCGAAGATGGCGTCCTGGGCACAGATCCGGATGTCGGCCATCAGCACCAGCTCGAATCCGAAGCCGAGGCAGTACCCCTGGACGGCGGCCACCACGGGCTGGGGCAGCTCGGCGAACACCTTGAACCGTTCGTGGGCCCAGCGAATGCCCTCGTAGTAATTGCGCGCCTTCTCGGCCGGAGAACGTCCCGTCACCCGGTCCTCGGGCATCCCCAGGTCGATGCCGGCACAGAAGGCCCGACCCTCGGCCCGCAGCACCACGGCCCGCACCCGATCGTCGAAGCGGATCTGATCGGCCCGCGCCCCGAGCTGACGCGTCGACTCCCAACTCCAGGCGTTCAGCTTGTCGGGATGGTTGAGCGTCAGAACGGCGATGTGGTCTTCGACCGTCAGGTCGAGTTGCCACTCATCCTCGGCCACCACGGGGGACGTCCTGAACACGTTGGCTCCGATCTGCCGGGAAACGGGCCCAGAGCAGGCTGGGCCTGACGGGCCGCGAGTATCCCATGTGACGGCCGGCACCGTCCTCAGTGGTGGAAGCTCGTCCGTTCCTCAACGCCCCCCGCCCCCCGGCGCGACAACCGGTCCACGGCCGTCTTCAGATCGGCCAGGAAGAGTTCGGCCAGATCTCGGCTGAAGCCGTTTCTGACCACCACCCGCAACACCGAGACGTCTTCCAGGGCCGGGGGCATGGCGTAGGCGGGCACGATCCAGCCCCGGGTCCGCAATTCCTCCGAGACGTCGTACACGCTGTAGCCGGTCGCCGACCCCAGCCGGAAGGCGAAGGCGGGGATGTCGCCCCCGCGCGACACCAGGGCGAAGGGCCCGAGCTCCTCGATGGCCCCCGACAACCACAACGCCGTCTTGCGGCTCTCGGCCTGCACGGCGCCATAGCCGTCGGCCCCGAGCCGTAGGAAGTTGTAGTACTGCGCCACCACCTGCGCCCCCGGTCGGGAGAAGTTCAAGGTGAACGTGGGCATCTCGCCGCCCAGGTAGTCGACCTTGAAGACGAGCTCGTCGGGCAGAGCCGACGCGTCGCGCCACAGGGCCCAGCCCACCCCGGGGTAGACCAACCCGAACTTGTGACCAGAGGCATTGATCGACTGCACCCGCGGCAACCGGAAGTCCCACGGCAGGTCGGGATCGATGAAGGGGGCGATGAAACCGCCCGAGGCGGCGTCGACGTGCACACCGATGTCGATCCCCCGGTCGGCCTGGAGCCGGTCGAGGGCGCCGGCGATCTCCGCCACCGGTTCGTAACTCCCGTCGTAGGTGGAACCGAGGATGGCCACCACCGCGATGGTGTCCTCGTCACACCGGTCCACGGCCGCCTCGGCCGTGAGATACGGCGTGGCCGCACTCACCGGCACCAGCCTCGCCTCCACGTCGAAGTACCGGCAGAACTTCTCCCAGCACACCTGGGCATTGGCCCCGAGCACCAGGTTCGGCCGCCGCCCGCCGGCGGCTGCGGTCCGGCTCCGCCACCGGTGCAGCAGCGCCAGACCCCCGAGCATGCACGCCTCGCTCGAACCCGTCGTCGAGCAGCCCGTCGCCTGCTCGTGCTCCGTGGCATGCCACAGGTGGGCGATCATGTTCACGCAGCGCCTCTCCAGCTCGGCCGTCTGCGGGTACTCGTCCTTGTCGATCATGTTCTTGGCCGAGCACTCGGCCAGCAGCAACTCGGCCTCGGGCTCCATCCACGTGGTCACGAAGGTGGCCAGATTCAGCCGGGCGGCACCGTCGAGCAGAAGCTCGTCGTGGACGACCTGGTAGGCGATGGACGGGGGCATCCCCCTGTCCGGCAGCCGCAACCGGGGCACGTCGCCCACCAGCCCGAACTGGGTGAACTGGGGCCGGATGCTGACGGAATCGTCGTCTCTCTCCGACGGGTCGTGCGTATGCAGGGCCATGGACACCTCCGTAGGACGGCCTGCCCCTCACCGTAGGACGCGTCACCCCCGGGTCCCGGTTGCCCGGCCCCCACGATCTACATAGGATTCCCTATGCAACTTCCCGGTGGCCGTCGGAGGGGGTGACATGGCCCGGACCCAGCAGCAGCGCAAGGCGGACACCCGTGAACGGCTCCTGGCCGCCGCCGCCCAGCTCTTCGCCGACCACGGCATCGACGCCGTCTCCGTGGACCACGTGGCCGAGGCCGCCGGCCGCACCTCGGGGGCCGTCTACGACCACTTCGGCTCCAAGCAGGGCATGCTCCTGGCCCTGCTCGACGAGTGGGGGCAGTCCCTCGTCACCGTCATCGCCGCCGAATTCGAACTGGCCGCCGACGTCTGGCAACGCCTGCGGGCCGTGGCCGACAACCTCATCGCCCACCCCTCGGAAGAGACCCGCCGCCTGCTGCTGCTCGAACGAGAGCTCGCTCTGCGCGCCGCGCGCGACCCCGAGGTGGCGACGGCGGTGCGCGTCCGGGCGGCCGAGGCCCACGCCCGCATGGCCCGGGGCTTCGCCTCCTGGATCGCCGACGGCATCATCGGGCCCGTCGCCGATCCCGACACCCTGGCCACCGTCTTCCGCGCCCTGGTGGCCGGACTCGAGACCCAGCACCGCCTCGACCCCGGCGCCATGGACACCGACACCGTGACCGCGGCGCTCGGCCGGGTCCTCGACATCGACATTCCCTCGACCAACCGGCTCGCTCCCACTCACCGACCCGTCACCACATCGCCCTAACCAAAACACGACTTCACCGACCCCCACCAACACAGACAGGAGACAGACGTGCGCACCGACATCTGCGACCGCCTCGGCATCGAGTTCCCCATCTTCGCCTTCACCCACTGCCGCGACGTGGTGGCGGCCGTCTCCAACGCCGGCGGCTTCGGCGTCCTCGGCGCCATCGGCTTCTCTCCCGAGGAGCTCGAGATCGAGCTCAACTGGCTGGACGAGCACTGCCCCGACACCCCCTACGGCGTCGACATCGTCATCCCCGGCAAGTACGAGGGCATGGGCGAGCTCGACCCGGTCAAGCTCGAGGCCCAGCTCACCTCCATGGTCCCCGACGACCACCGCCGCTTCGCCCGCCGCATCCTCGAGGAGCACGGCATCCCCGAGACCCCCCCCGACCAGCAGCGCTCGGGGATGATGGGATGGACCGAGGCCACCGGCAAGCCGCTGCTGGCGGCGGCGCTGCGCCACGACAAGGTCCGCCTCATCGCCAACGCGCTGGGCACCCCCCCGTCCGACGTCATCGCCGAGGTCCAGGCCTCGGGACGGCTCATCGGCGCCCTGGCCGGCTCGGTCAAGCATGCGCTGCACCACAAGGAAGCGGGCCTCGACTTCATCGTCTGCCAAGGCACCGAGGGCGGCGGCCACACCGGGGAGATCGGTTCTCTGGTCCTGTGGCCCGAGGTCATCGACGCCGTCTCCCCCCTCCCGGTCCTGGCCGCCGGCGGCGTCGGCACCGGCCGCCAGATCGTGGCCGCCCTGGCCATGGGGGCCCAGGGGGTCTGGACGGGCACCCTGTGGCTGACGGTGGAAGAGGCGGAGACCGCTCCCGGCCAGCTCAAGTCGCTCCTCGACGCCAAGTCCTCCGACACCATCCGCTCGAAGTCCTACACGGGCAAGCCCTGCCGCATGCTCAAGAACGACTGGACCGAGGCCTGGGGCCGCGACGACACCCCCGACCCGCTCCCCATGCCCCTGCAGATGATGGTGGCCATCGACGCCGTCGGCTCCGGCCACCGTTACCCGGCCCAGTCGAAAGACGTCGCCTTCAACCCCTGCGGCCAGATCATCGGCCGCGCCACCAAGGTCAGAAAGGCCCGCGACGTCGTCTACGAGCTCGTCGAGGA
>Ga0307374_10004334_pt1 | contig 23668 bp, 16 predicted proteins | sample OX3MG_FD_202532 | JGI IMG/M metagenome (GOLD analysis project Ga0307374, IMG submission 202532) | Soil microbial communities from Risofladan, Vaasa, Finland - OX-3 | ecosystem: Environmental > Terrestrial > Soil > Coastal area > Acid sulfate soil | place: Finland: Risofladan, Vaasa | collected... | reverse complement strand
CGCGGCCGCCGCCGGGGCGAGGTCAAGGCCGGCGCGCCTTGGCGCGCCGGCCTTGACCTCGCCCTCCACCCGCAGGCGCCGGGCGCCCGCCGGCGATACCGGCGCACCCGGCGCTGTCGCGCGCGCCGGTTCGGGAGCGTCCGCCGCCTTGTCGGCGGACGCTCCCGAACCGGGGATCATGCCGGACGAGCCGCCGGAGCTTCCGCCCGGCGTGCGTCCGGCGGCTTTGCCCGGGATAGCGGGAGCGGCGCCTGGCGCCGCTCCCGCTATCCCCAGCACGCGTAACAGCTCCTCGGCATCCATCACCGGCGCCAGTGTCGCCATTCTGACCGCCGCCATCTCCAACAGCAGATCGGGAAAGGACGAACGCGCGATCTGCTCCTGCGCATCGGCCATCAGCTTGAAGAGCCGCATCAGGTCGCGGCTCGAGGCCTTTGCGGCAAGCCGCCTGAGTTCCGACGCCTCATGGTCGGGAAGGTCGGTCAGCGGCGTCGTCCCGCCGGTCTCTGGTAGTTTGGCGACCACCAGATTACGGAGCGTTTCGAGGAGATCGCGCCCGAGCGATTCGAGATTGGCGCCGCGCGCGCTCTGTTCGCGCACCGAGCGCAACGCCGATGCGGCGTCCTTGGACAGAATCGCCTCGGCCAGCCCGAGCACGGCCGTCCGCGCGGCGACGCCCAGTGACGCGGCGACTTCGGCCTCGGTCACCTTGCCACCGTGCGACGCCAGCGCCGTTTCGAGCATCCGTTCCGCATCGCGCATGCTGCCGCCGGCCTCGCGCGCGAGCAGGCGAATCGCGGCCTCGTCGACCTCGAATTCTTCGCGGCGCGCGAGCTCGGTCAGCCGCTCGACAATCGTGGTGAGCGGGATTCGGCGGAAGTCGTAGCGCTGGAGCCGCGAGAGGATCGTCTCGGGCATCTTCTGCGGCTCGGTCGTTGCTAGGATAAACTTGACGTGCGGCGGCGGCTCTTCGAGCGTCTTGAGCAGCGCGTTGAAGGCCTGGTCGGTCAACTGATGCGCCTCGTCGATTATGTAAATCTTGAAGCGGTCGCGAGCCGGCCGGTAGCTCAGATTTTCGATTATCGCCCGCGCATCGTCGATTTTGCGATAGGTTGCGCCGTCGATTTCGACCACATCGAGCGCGCGTCCCTCGCGGATTTCGACGCAGGCCGAGCATTCTCCGCACGGCGCCGGAGTCGGGCCGCGTTCGCAGTTGAGGCATCGCGCCAGGATTCGCGCCGCCGTGGTCTTGCCGACCCCGCGGATTCCTGAGAACAGAAACGCGTGCGCAATCCGGCCGCTTACGAGCGCCTGCGCAAGCGTCCGCGTGACGTGCTCCTGCCCGACGAGATCCTCGAAGCGATCCGGGCGCCATTTGCGCGCCAGCACGAGATGCGATTGGGACGTGGCCATCGGCGATGCTCCGGCGCGGCTGCCAGTCGAGTGATAGCTAGGCACCCCTGCGGCACAGGGTGGCGGCCGGTACCGTTGCTTCCTTCCGGACCTGGCGGGGTTCGCGACCTTCCCTTGCGCAGGACCCAGCTATCATCGGCAGGCAGCCATAGGTCAGAGCGCCGGTGAGCCTCAATTAGATTCCGCTTGCGCCCAGCTTGCAACCACCCTGCGCTTGTCCGTTCGATCGATCGCGCCGATCTTCACGCGCGCGCGCCACCCCGCCACGGTTATCTCCGCGCCCGCGCCGACGATCATCCGCGCCTCACACGCGAACTGAATCGGCGACGATCACAACCACGATCGCATTGCGCTGCGATATCAGTTGCCGCACCAACGCGTCCGCGCCATGAGGATTGAAATCGGAACTCAGTTCGGCAGCTGTGCAGGACCTTCCGAGATTAGAAAATCGGTGTTGTAAATGACCCGCCCGTCGACCCTCATGCGGATCTTGTATCTGCCGGTGTGGGGGAATTTCAACGAACGAACGTTGAAGATGAAATTTGAACGCTCGACCGGCTTGATGTCGTGGGACTTCGACACAGAGAAGATTGAAGAGTCCGACCAGTCGAAAAGCTCAAAAGCGACCTCGGCCGAACCTGCGGAGCCCGAAACCGAACCGATCAGGATGAAGGTTAACTCGTCGACTGGAAGGCTGACTGTCCCCAATCGAACCTCGACGTTCGGGGTAATTCCGAAAAACCCCAGCAAGGTCAGCTTGTTGGATAGTTCAGGTCGCACACCATCGCAGATCACGCAATGACTTATTTTAACCGATGGCATGTAGTCAGGGTGCAAACAACACATTTTGCGCGACAGTGTTTGGTGCTCGATGCAGTGACGGCGCTGTGTTCGTTGAGCCGGACGCCCATTCAGTGATCCAGATGCTGACGGTCTCTTCACCTTCAGGACGTATTGCACATAGGCGAATCCAGATGGGAAAGGCAGTCGAACATCCCCCGACAATTGCAACGAAGAAGAAGACAGTCTGATTCAGACCGCCCCAGAAAACTAAAGCGCCGCAGATGCCGCCCCAGAAGGCGAATATTGCCGCGACCAGTGCATAGCGTCCGAACAGGCGTACGATTTCATGCAAGCGCGAAGACATGGGTTGAACCTATCCTTTCACGTCGGTTCCAGAGGGCGATCCCAACCTGATACATCAGCCATCCCACGACACCTACCACCATCACGTCGTCCATAAAAAGGAGAACCTTCGGCGTAAGTTCTTCCCGTCCATACACGTAGAGTACACCCAGTCTGAAAACGTAACCGAATCCCAACAGTGGCATTACTGAAATAAAATGCTCTAACAGCACCCAGAAGGTGCCTAAATCGACTCTCCGCTGCTCTTTCACCTTGCGAGACCTTACCGGAGCAGAACGCGGACGGTCAAAGGATGAAATTCCTCAAAACTTGCGAACCGTTCCTTATCGGGCGAGAGGGGGTTATACCATGCCGCCGCAGATACATCGATGATCGCAACGTAAACGTAGAGGTGCCGAGGAACCTCGGCAATCCGGATTCAGTCAGCGCCGGTCAGAGGGGCTTGGGGACGTTGGGGTCGATCGGCTGCGTGTCGGCGGTCTTCGCGGGCGGTTGCGCGGCGGTATCGGGCTCGTTCATCGCGCGCTTGAAATCCTTGACCGCCCGGCCCATCGCGCCGCCCACGTCGCCAAGCTTGCTCGGTCCGAAAATGACCAGGATGATCAGAAGGATTATTAAAAGATGCGATGGCGCAAAAAGGTCCATATTCGTCTCCGTCCCGGCCCTTTCGACAATGGCCCGAGCTTGAGCTTCAGGAAAGTCTATCTCTAGCGGTCCTCGATTGCTATCGAGCCGTTTGGCCGCGCCGCCCCGCCTGAAACTCCGGCCGCGCACGCGACGGGCTTATCCCCCGTGCGAGGCGCTCTCGACGGTACCCTCGCCGACCGTTTCGAGCCGATAACGCTGGACCTTGCGATAGAGCGTCGAGAGATGAATCCCCAGCATCTGCGCGGCGCGCACTTTGTCGCCCTGCACGCGGGTTAGCACGCGCCGGATATGCTCGCGTTCGAGTTCCTCGAGCGTCATCCCAACGCCGTCCGTGGCCGGCGCCGCGACGGTGGTCCGATCCGAAAGCTTATCGGGCAAGTCGTGCGCGTGGATTATGTCGGTCTCGGCCAGGATTGCGGCGCGCTCGACGGTATTTTCGAGCTCGCGCACGTTGCCCGGCCAGGCGTAGGTGACCAGCACGCGCATCGCGCCCTTGGAGAAATGCATCGCGGCCCGTCCGAGCTGCTTCTCGTACTTGCGCAGGAAATGGTTTGCGAGCAGCGGAATATCGTCCTTGCGTTCGCGGAGCGCCGGCAGCACGAGATTGATCACGTTGATCCGGTAGAGCAGTTCCTCGCGGAAGCGGCCCTCGCGAGCCTCGCGCTCGAGATTGCGGTTGGTCGCGCATAGCACGCGGACGTCGAAGCTTACCGGATCGTTCGATCCCAGCGGATAGCATTCGCGCTCTTGCAGGGCGCGCAGGAGCTTGACCTGCAAGGCGAGCGGCATCTCGCCGATCTCATCGAACAGGACGGTGCCCTTATCGGCGGCCTTAAGCAGCCCGATCTTTTCATTGGTGGCGCCGGTGAAGGCGCCGCGCTTGTAGCCGAAGAGTTCGCTTTCGAGGAGATTTTCGGGCAGCGCGCCGCAATTGATCGGCAGGAAACGGCTGTTGGCGCGCTCCGATCCGAAATGGATCGCGCGCGCGACCAGCTCCTTGCCGGTGCCCGATTCGCCGGTGATGAGCACGCTCGAATCGGTCCGCGCGACCTTTTCCATCATGCCGAAGACCTGCTCGATCGAGTCGCTTTTGCCGATGATATTTTCGAAGCGGTATTTTTCGCGCAGCTCGCGGCGCAGGAAGCGGTTCTCGCGAAAGAGCGCCTTCTGCGCCAGCGCGTTTCGCACCACGGCCTTCAGATGGTCATTCGCGAAGGGCTTGGTGATGTAGTCGTAGGCGCCTTCGCGCAGCGCGTGCACGGCGGATTCGACGCTGGCGTAGGCGGTCACGATGATGCCCATCACTTCGGAGTCGAGGCTGCGCACGCGGCTCAGCAGGTCGAGTCCGTTGCCGCCGCCGCCCAGGTTGACGTCGATAATGGCGAGGTCGATCTTTTCGCGCTCGAAAATCTGGAGTCCGACCGCGGCGTCGGCCGCCTCGATAACCTCGTAGCCCTCCGAGCGCAGCAGTTGCACGAGGATCGATCGCATCAGATGCTCGTCCTCGACGATCAGAACCCGGTAGGGTCCCGCGGCGGCCGCGGGATGCTCTTCGACGGGCACGGTGATTGCGGTTTGCGCTTCGGTCATTGCGCGCTCGATCCGGCGGCGCTGGCCGGGGCTTCGGCTTCGTGCACGGGCAGGCAGATCATCACGTCGGTGCCCTTGCCGAGCCTGCTATCGAGACGGATCGTGCCCTTGTTGGAGAGGATGATGCGCTGGCAGAGCGAGAGGCCCAGGCCGGCGCCGGCGCCCGCCGGCTTGGTGGTGAAGAAAGGGTCGAAGACACGATCGAGACTATCGGAGGGAATTCCGATTCCGTTGTCGACCACATGCATGACCACCCGCTTGACGCGCTCGCCGTTGTGGCCGGCCGGCTGATTCTCGGTGATGATGGTCACCTCGCCGCCGTCGGGGCGCGTGGCGTCGGCGGCATTGATCAGCAGATTGAGCAGCACCTGCTGAATCTCGTTGTAATCGGCGAAGGTCGGGCGCAGGTCGGGCGCCATCCGCGACTCGAGCGTGATGCCGTTGAAGCGGTTATTGTAGGCGACCAGGCGCAGCGTCTCATTGATAAGCGAGTTGAGGTCGAGACTGCCGCGATGGGTCGGCGCGGGGCGGGCGAAGTTGACCAGGTCCTTGAGCGTGGCGGAGATGCGGGTTATCTGGCCGAGAATCGTATGCATCGTCGAACGCCGTTCGAGATCGGTCTCGGCCGGCATCAGCGCCTGGACCAGTGACGAGATTGACGCGAGCGGATTGTTGACCTCGTGCGCGACGCCGGCGGCAAAGGTGCCCGCCGCCGCAAGGCGCTCGGCCTTGAGCAGCTCGTCAAGCATCTCACGGCGCTGCGAGACGTCGTGGAGGATCATATGCACGAAGCGCTTGTTGCCATACGGAACCACCGCCGAGTTCACATCGAAGAAGCGGCCCGCCATCTCGAAGTCGAGAACCTGGTCCGAGCCCGTGTGGACCACCTTTTCGACGTGGCGCATGATTTCCGCGCGACGCTCGGGTATCCCAAGTTCGCCCAGCCGGCTGCCGACCAGCGGAATATCGCTCTCGACCGGAATCGTCTTGTGCAGCGCCTCGCCGGCCGCGTTGGCACCGAGCACCGTCCACGTTCCGGGCTCGACCTCGTACATCGGATCGGGCGCATGGTCGATCGAGTTGCGGTATTTCTCTTCGGACTCGCGCAGCAGATGTTCGCGGGACTCGATGTAGAAGCGCGAGACCATCATGCGCCGCTCGTCGATTTCGGCTACTACGGCGTCGCGGATTTTCTCCATCCGCCGCCCGCGGCTCTTCGCGCGGACCAGCCTGATCAATATCTGCTTGAGCGCGATATGAATGACGTTGAGTTCGGATGGATTGGCGTCCGCGAGCATCCCGGTCTGACAGTGGCGTCGCAGGTACACGTAAGTGCCGAGGTCGGTCTCGTCGCGCAGATGGTCGATAAAGCGGACCAGCGCGTTGTGAAGGCTCCGCACGAGTTTGGGCGAGCTCGGCAGGTCGTCTGGCTCAAAGAGGCCGCACACGGCCGCGGTCCATTCGATGATCACGCGGTCGAAATTGCGATCGATTATGTCGGCGGCGGCGGGCCTGAGCTTGCGGCTCTCCGGATGGGGCGGATAAACCGACCCAAAGAGCTTCGAGAGCATCGGAACGATACAGGCGCGCTGGCCCCGGATTATCTCGAGTTCCTCGGCCGACAGGATGATCGGCTGATCGGTGGTTGGCCTCGGCGTTGGCAGGGTCGTGGATCGCCTAGGCTTTTTGCGGCGGACACGCGCCGCCTGGGGTTTGCCGCGCTGGAGGGCGCGGGCACTATTAGTATGCTGTTCCAATAGAACTTCGCTTAGCTAATGTCGTCGCCGATCTTCAGCTTTAAATGCCCTTGGCATCTTTTGCAAGCCGCGAAGACCCGGTCTGGTACGCCGTCAGTCCCAAAACGGTTACGGGCCATCCCAATTCGTTGGGCGCCGGATCGCCGCGACTAGTAAAAAGGTAAGCATTCAAAGCCGTTTTGTCGTGGCACAGCTTTGGCTCACCACGATCGTTCGTGCTCTCCGAACAACCGTCTTCAATGCCGATATCCGTGCACGGCAAGTTCTTCGCCCGTGCGGGCCAGAAATTTTTTCTCAAGGCGATGCGAATTCCGGAGGTGGGCCCGACGCTCGATTTCGGCGCCAAACTCGCGCTTCGCAGCCGCCTCGAAGAATTGCGCTCATCGTACACAACCGGCCTTATTCTGAGCGAGTCTCAGGCCGACGCGCTGCTCGATTTGGCCGGGATGACCGGGCTGGCCGCGATGGTCGAGGTGGAAATCGACCCGAAGGCGCTGGTCGACGCTGATTCGCGGCGTGCGATGGTTTCGCGCATAGCGACGGCGGTCAACGCCAATCGGGGCAGGTCGGCGCTGGCCGGCTACATCCTCGATTGCCCGATCTCGGCCGACCTGCTCCGCGAGCATGGCGTCGAGAGGATTCGCCGCCGCCTGGGCCGTATCGCGCGCGAGATTCAGATGCGTGATTCGCGGGCGCTGGTCACCGTCAGGCATTGCCCCGACACCGCCGCGCTGGCGGCACCCTGGCAGGACTTCATCTATGCGTCGATGGCGGGACTGGCGCCGGCCGAGATGGCGAATTATGTGACGGCGCTCCATAACACCGCGGGACCGCGTCCGGTCGTAGTCGTGTTCGCCGCCGCGTCGGCGGGGCTGGACGAACTGGTGGCGACGGCCTTCGGCCTGGGAGCGGCGGGCGTGGTCGCCGCGCCCCGGCGCGGCGAGAACACGGGATGGCTGGGTATCCGGATGATGACCGCGAACGAGGCGATGCCGTTCGTCGCGCTCAACGGCACCTGCCCGCCGCGCCCGCCCGCGATGCCGCTGGTGTCGGTCGTGATATGCGCCTACAACGCCGAGCGGACGATGCGCGCCTGCCTCGAATCGCTGCGGGCGCTCAAATATCCCAACTATGAAGTGGTTATCGTCGACGACGGCTCGCGCGACAGCACCGCTGAAATCTCGATGGACTTCCCGGAGTTTCGCCTGATCCGCCAGCCCAACAAAGGGCTCAGCGTGGCGCGCAACGTCGGGATGCAGGCCGCAACCGGCGAGATAGTCGCCTACACCGACTCGGATTGCGTGGTCGATCCGGACTGGCTGACCCTGATGGTCCGTGCCATGACATCGGGAGGCGTCGACGGATGCGGCGGCCCCAATTACGCGCCGCACGAAGAGGGCCATATCGAAGCGTGCGTCGCGGCGTCGCCCGGCGCTCCGTGCCATGTGCTTGTGGCCGACGATCGCGCCGAGCATCTTGCCGGATGCAACATGGCTTTCACCAAGAGCGCGCTGGTCGCGCTAGGCGGTTTCGATCCGCAGTTCACGTCGGCCGGCGACGACGTCGACATCTGTTGGCGGATGCTTCAGGCGGGGTTCAGGCTGGGCTTCTGTCCGGCCGCCTTCGTATGGCATTTTCGGCGCAACACGGTTAAGGCCTACTACGGCCAGCAGCGGGGATACGGGCGCGCCGAGGCGATGCTTTACGTCAAATATCCCGAGCGCTTTAACTCGTTGGGCCAGATTAAGTGGAATGGGACGATACCGGGCCTTGCCGACACGGTTCCGGGCGGTGCGCAGAAGCGAATCGGCTGGATGCGGGGGCGGCGCGCTTTCCAGACCGTCGGCGAACCGATTCTCGGGCTGATCAATTTTTTGCCGCAGACGCTCGAATGGACGCTGGCATGGGGCGTTATCGCGATCGGGCTCTTCTTAGTTGGCTGGAGCATCATACCTGCGCTCGCGATGCTGGCGCTCGGTCCCGTGTGGGCGCTCTATTATGCGTGGCATGCGCCGATTGAAAAGGCTCACGATTCGATAGGATCGAGGCTGATCGTGGCATTTTTGGCATATACTGGCCCGATAGTACGCACGATAACTCGCTTTAGGCTGCGTATGCGCGCGGGAAACGGAATCACCTCGGACGTGCCGCCGCGCCAGCGCCCCTCGATTCGGTTTCGCCGCCGCGCGCTCCATCTTTCGTACTGGAACGAAACCTGGACCACTCGCGACGCTCTGCTCGACCGCCTCTCGCGGCTCTTTGCGCGGACCAGCCGCCCGGCCGTGGTCGACTCTGGATGGCATGACTACGACCTCGAAGTCCGCCCGGACCCGTGGACCCGTCTCCAAATAAAGACTGCGGACGAGGAGCACGAGGGCGGCCGGCTGCGCAATTGCGTCGAAGTGCGGGTACGGATGAGCAATCTCACCCGCGCGGCGCTGATGGCCGGCGCTATCGGCGCGGTGGGGTGTGCCGCTCTCGGAGCGACCGCAATCGCCGGCGTAATCGCGGCGCTGACCGCGGCGGGCGGCGTGTGTGCGGCTCGGGAACTGATCGAATCGGGGCGGTTTGCGTATCGCGCGGTCGAGAAGTGCGCGCAGGAGCTGGATCTTGCGCCACTGGGCAAGCCAACTGCGGCCGAGCGTCCGGTCCGCGCAGCCGCTTTGCCGAAAATCGCGCGGCCCGTGGCCGTGCACGCCACGTCAGTGGAACTTATCGCCGAAAATCAGCGCGCCGAATAATCGGTGTCGCCCGATCCCGGCCCCGCGCCCTTGGGGCGCGGCTCGATGCATGGGGTGGGGATGGGTTGATGAGTGGGGCGGTCGGCTATCAAGCCGCCCGCCCCACAGGATTTAGAGGGGCCGTGCTCGCTCGCGAACCGTGAGATTGAAAAATCCCGCGCGGGCCGTTCGCCGATCACATCTTTAAATTCATTTCAGCTTTGCCGGTCGCAGGGTCGGTCGGAACCGAGATGTGCGAATGGAAAATCTTCCACTGGCCGTTGACCTTGTGCCAGCAGTCGGTGACTCGCACGGTCGCCGCCATCGGCTTGCCGTCCTTGCCGGTCCAGGTGAAGTGCTGGATGCTGTGGGCGACACCGAGCCTGCCGTCGGTCACCACGTCGAGGTCGAGGAACTCACCCTTCACATCCTTGGCGTTGTCGAAGAAATTGTTGAGATCGGCGAGGACGGCCTTGCCGCCGACGTACTGGAGCGGCGGGACGAAATCGTAGAACACGATATTCTTGTCATCGTAATAGGTTATGGCCTGGGAGCCGCTGGTTGCGGTGATGAGCTTATGTTCGAGCGCCGTTATGTCGGTCTTGGCGTCGCCGGCCGCAAAGGCGGTTAGGCCAAAACTCGCGGCGAAGACCACGGCAGCGATCGGAACCATCAGAGCAAGCTTTTTCATCATTGCGACTCCTACACGTAATAAGCACGATACGCCGCCCGATTGCGGACGCATTACAAATTGAGATTTATTGGCCAATGTCCGGTGCCGCGTATGCCGAGGGCGAGATTTTCCATGTTTCCCGGACAATCGCGACAATCGATAGGTCTTTGCCTATTGAATTGTCAAGAAGGGCCGACGGCATTGATGGGCACTTCCCCGGTGCGAGGAAATTGGATAAGTTCATGAGCTAGCTTCTGTCGCCCCACCCGGTGCGAGGCGGAGCCGCAGAGATCAGAAACAGATGGAACGGATAATGTTTGCGGTGGCAAAGGCGTCTTAAAATGCGACCTCGCGTGGCGTTGCTGTTGCTTGCCTTCGTTATCCGACTGATGCCGATAGCCGGACATCACTGCTTTGTGAGTTCATACTCGGCGCCGGGCCGCACGATGTCGGGCTCGACGCATCATGGCGGTTTGGACGTGGCCGACGACCGAACTGCGAGCCAGGTTTCCAACGTTGCGCTTTTGCCCGTCGGTGACGAGCACGTGCTGCTGGTCGATTCGACCGATTGCCCGGTGTGGACTCAGGCGGCTAGAGCAATCTCCCCTCCCATCCGTCTTCTTCTACCGCGTCGTCGACTTGGGTCCGGCAGTTCCGGCGACCCAGACTCGCTCATCTAACCAAGCAAAGCCGCTCAACGGCGCGGGCTTTGGCCCGCGGAGCAATTTGTTCGCGGCGGCGATCCGGATTGGGATTGCCTCCTTGGAGTCCGAGTAGAGTTTGGATTGATCGAACATGCCTAATTTTTCGCTGCGCAATCCCTACACGATCATTGTAGGGGCACTGATAATCGTTCTTCTGGGCGTTACCGCGTTCACCCGGATGCCGGTGGACGTGTTTCCCGACATCAAGATACCGGCGGTCGTGGTGGCGACGTTTTACCAGGGGATGCCGCCGCTCGACATGGAAGACAACATCACCTTTCGCTACGAGCGCTTTTTCACGCTCGGGAGCAACATCGAGCATATCGAGTCGCGCTCGCTGTCGGGGGTGAGCATCATCAAGGTGTTCTTTCAGCCGGGCACCGACGTCGAGGCGGCGGCGGCGCAGATGGGCACGCTGGCGATGGCGGATTTGGGAATCATGCCGCCGGGGACGCTGCCGCCGCTGGTGCTGCAATACGACGCGTCGTCGCTGCCGGTGGTGCTGGTGACGGTCGAGGGCAAGGGCTTTTCGGAAACTGAGCTCGAGGACGAGGCGCGCTACAACATCCGCAACCAGTTGGCGACGGTGCCGGGCGCGTCGGTGCCGATCCCGTTCGGCGGCAAATTCCGCCAGGTGATGGCCTACGCGGATCGCCAGGCGATGCAGGCGCGCGGGCTCTCGCTGATGGATGTGGTGAAGGCGCTCAACGCCTCGAATCTGATCCTGCCGGCCGGCGACGCGAAGATCGGCCCCAAGGATTTCTACATCTACTCGAACAGCATGATCCCGAATCCGGCGGATATGAATCAGGTCCCGGTCAAGATCGGGCTCGGGCAGGCGCCGGTCCTGATGGGCGATGTCGGCCACGTCGAAGTGTCTTCCCAGATTCAGTACAACAAGGTTCTTATCAACGGTAAGCCCTCAGTCTACATTCCAGTCCTGCGCCAGGCGGGTGCCAATACTATTTCGGTAGTCAATGGGGTGAAGGAACTCTTGCCCAGCGTGTTCGGACTGCCCGACGGAATGAAGCTCCAGACCATCTTCGATCAATCGACGTATATCAGAGATGCGGTCTCGAGCCTCGAACACGAAGCCGTCTCGGGTTCGGTGCTGGCCTCGTTGATGATTCTGATCTTCCTCGGCAGCTTCCGCTCGACGCTGGCGATCTTTCTGTCGATCCCGCTCTCGATTCTGGCTGGCGCCTTCGGCCTCTACATGAACGATTCGACTATCAACATCATGACCCTGGGCGGCTTCGCACTGGCTATTGGCCGCCTGGTCGATAACTCGGTAATCGTGCTCGAGAACATCAACCGCCACCTGGCCGAGGGCAAGGCGCCCTTCGAGGCGGCGCGCGACGGCGCCGAGGAAGTCGCCCTGCCGGTGCTCGCAATCACGCTTACCACCTGCATCGTGTTCTTTCCGGTGATGTTCCTGTTTGGCGTGGCCAAGTATCTGTTCAGCGCGCTGGCGCTGGCCGTCGTACTCTCGATCGGGGCCTCGTACCTGGTTGCGATGAGCGTCATTCCGATCTATTGCGCCCGCTTCCTTACCGCGGAAGACGCCAAGGCTGCCGAGGATACCACTGGCCAGGGCAACGTGTTCGGCGTCTTCATGCGCGCGTACGATCGCTTCTCTCATCGCTACGAGCGATGGCTGACGCACGCGCTTGATCACAAGCTAATCGTGATCAGTGCGGTCGCGATGCTATTCGCAGTCAGCATGGCGATGTATCCGCTGCTCGGGACGGAGCTTTTTCCCGAAACCGACGCGGGCACTTTCACCATCAATTTCAGAGCTCCCTCCGGCACGCGCATCGAATTGACCGCCGCGCTGGCCGAACGCATCGAACAGGTTATCCGCGGGTCAATTCCGGTGAACGAAATCGAAACGGTGGTGTCTAACCTGGGTCTGGCGCCGAGCATCTCGGCGATCTATTCGCCCAACGCCGCCCAGGACTCGGGCTTCATGATGGTCGCGCTGACGGCCAAGCGCGCGCACCCTACATCCTTCTATGTCGACAATCTCAAAGTCCTTCTGCGCCAGAAGGTTCCCGAGGTCCGTACGCTCTTTTCCTCGGGCAGCATCGTCGACGCGGTGCTGAATTTCGGCATGATGGCGCCGATCGACGTCCAGTTCAGAGGGCGCGACTTCAAGCGCCTCTATCCGATCGCTTTCGAGGCTCGCCATATCATCGGCAGGCTGCCCGAGGTCTCGCAGACGTTTATTCCCCAGGAGTCGCAGTACCCGACCCTCAAGATCAACGTTGACCGGGTCAAGTCCGCGCGCCTGGGCGTCTCGCAGAAGGACGTTATATCCAATGTCATTACCGCGCTGAATTCTAACTTATATATCAAGCCGTCGATTTGGATCGATCACAAAAACAACAATGACTACTTCCTGACCGTTCAGTATCGCGAGGCTGATGCAGGCTTCGCCTCGGTCGAATCGCTGCGGGATATTCCCGTCCACAGCCATGCGTCGGAAACCGGCCATAACCAGAGCCTGCTCCTGCGCGACGTCGCCGATATCGCCCCCGAATTGCATCCGGCGGAGGCCGACCACTATAACATCCGCCGCGTCGTCGACGTCCTGGTGGCCCCGCGCGGCAACGACCTGGGCGGCGTCCAGAACAGCATCACCAAGGCCCTCAAATCGCTCCAACTTCCCGACGGTATCTCAGTCGCCTACCGGGGATCGGTCGCCGCGATGCATTCCTCGTTTGCGAGCATGAACTTCGGCCTGCTCATCGCCGTGGTGTTGGTATACCTGGTGATGGTTGCGCAGTTCCGCTCCTTTCGCGACCCCTTCATCGTCATGTTCGCGGTGCCGATGGGATTGATCGGCGTCATCTGGACCCTGTGGGCGACCGGCACCACGTTGAATATCGAGTCCTTCATGGGCGTCATCTACATGGTCGGAATCGCGGTGTCGAACTCGATATTACTAGTTGACTTCGCCAATGAGCGCCGGCGCGGCAATGAACCGTTGCGCGAGGCGGTGGTCAATTCGGCACGCATCAGGATGCGCCCGATTCTCATCACCGCGCTGGCAACCGTCGTCGGCCTGCTCCCGATAGCGTTGACGGCCGAGGCGTCGGCGCCGCTGGCCCGGGCCGCCATCGGTGGCCTCGCGGTATCCACCATACTGGCACTGGTGTTGGTGCCCTGCATCTATGAGCTTTTGTACTCGAGTAGTGAGGTAAAGCAGTGAATCGCGTCTCTTTGATTGTGGCTTGTCTGGGCCTGGCGTCGCTGGCTGCGCTGGCGGGGTGCGGCCGTCCCGCCGAAACGATGCCTGCGCCGCTCGAACCGATCGTGATGGTGATTCATCCGCAGCACCACGACATGGTGACTGCGATCGATCTGCCGGGCGACCTCGTTGGATATTACGAAGCCGCCTTGCATTCCAAAGTGACTGGCTATGCGGAAAGCATGTCAGTTGACAAGGGCGACTGGGTAAAAAAAGGGCAGGTCCTTGCGGTGCTGCAGGTGCCCGAGCTCCGCTCAAATCTCGAACATGCGCGCGCCAACCTGGCGATCCAGCGGATCACCTACGATCGCTTGCGGAAAGTCCAGCAGACCGACCCAAGGCTCGTGTCGCAGCAGGATGTGGACGTTGCCTATGCTAATTTCAAGCAGGCCCAGGCAAGCGTGCAGACCCTCGATACCATGGTCAGCTATACTCAGATCGTCGCGCCTTTCGACGGCGTCATTACCGGCCGCTTCGCCGACCCCGGCGCCCTTATTCGCGCCGGCGGCGGAGACTTCGGCCTCAACGAGACCTCCGGCCTTGTTTCTCCCGGAGCGACCGAAGGCGCTGGCGGGCATCGCAGTGGCGGCGGCCCCGTATTCACGCTTGCCGATATCGACAGCTTGCGGGTCTATACCTACGTGCCGGAAAAGCAGTGTCCGCTGATTCACCGCGGCACCCGGGCGATCCTGACCTTCGATTCGTTTCCCGATCAGAAGCTCATTGCCTATGTGTCACGCTTTGCCTCCGCGCTGGATCTGTCGACTCGCACGATGCTCACTGAGATTGACATTAAAAATCCCGGCCATCGGCTCTATCCGCGGATGTATGCTCACGTCTCGCTCGAGTTGGTCCGCCATCTAAACGCTTTGCGCATTCCCACTGCGGCGCTCGGCGGCGCTGGAAAGGACAGGTACGTATATGTCGTCGAGCAGGGCCGGCTGAAAAAGGTACCCGTGCAGATCGGGATCGAAAACGGTGACTTCGTCGAAATTACGTCGGGTCTTACCGCCGGGCAGGCGGTGGTGCAGACCTACAGCGACTCGCTTTCGAACGGCGAGCAGGTACAGGCTCAACCCTCGAATGCCGAGCAGGCGAGTTGACTTGGCGCATTGGCTTTATAGCAAGTAGCATATCCATGAAAAAGGCTGTTTATTCTGTTGTGATGGCGTGCGCGGCGATGCTCGCGTTCTCCTGCCGGTCCCGCGCGTTCGCGGCCGGCAGTGTGCTCGTGCCGGGCGCCGAGCTTACCCTGAAACAGGCGATACGGATCAGCCTGCACAATCACCCGCGGCACAAGGAAGCCTTCGCTGAGAGCCTGGCCGCCGGCGAGCGGGTCGGCGAGGCCAGATCGTTTCTATTGCCTCAGTTGTATGGCGCGTCTGAGTATCTGCGGTCGACCGACAACGGAATCGGCAATACCAGCTACTACGACCCCGGATTTTTCCCCCGCATGACCGGACGAAACCACAACCTTCCGGGCGAGGACTTCTCGCAGAGCACCAGCAGCAGCAACAACTATCTGGGTGGCCTCGCCGCGTCCCAGTTTCTCTTCGACTTCGGCCGCCGGCACGGGTTTGTCACCCAGCGCCGCTTCGAAGCCGCCGCGGTTGCGGAACAGGCCCAGATGACCGACCTCGATCTCATGTTCGAAGTCTCGCAGCGCTACTTTGGCCTGCTGGCCGCCCAGCAGCTCGTCCGAGTCTATGAGAAAGCCGTCGAGCAGCGTCAGGCTCATCTCCACGAGGCTAAGGTCCGATCCGCCGCCGGCCTCCGCCCCGCGCTGGATATCTACGTCACCGACGCGGAACTCGAACGCGCGGAGCTCCATCTGGTCGACGCACGCAACGCCCAGGCCGACGCGAAAGTCGCCCTCGACAATGCGCTGGGGCTCACCGACGTCGCCCCCAACTATGGCCTGGCCGACGTCCTTACCTACCAGCCAGCCACGGCAAAGCTCGGGGACCTTTTGACCAGCGCCTTCGCGCAACGGCCCGACCTCAAGGTGATCGAAGATCAGGCGCGCGCGATGGGCGCGGAGATTAAGGAATATCGCAGTGACTATTTGCCCACGGCCAATATACAGACTGGCTACGTCGCGATGGGTACCGGACTGCCCGCCGCGAACAATTTCAATATCGGCCTAATTATAACCTGGCCGATCTTCAACGGCTTTCTCACCACCGATCAGATCGCCGAGGCGAAATACCGGCAGCAGGCCCTCGGCCACGCGGTCGACGACCTCCGCCAGCGGGTCGTGCTTCAGGTGAAAACTGCCTTCCTCGACTGGCAGGCCGCCGTCGATAAGATCGATCGGGCCCAAAAAGCCCTGATCGCATCACGCGTGGAACTCGAACTCGCCGAGAAGCGTTATCAAACCGGACTGACCAACATCGTCGAACTCGAGGATGCTCAGCGCCACTATACGTTCGACGATGCTGAGTATGCGAACTCGCTCTACGAATACTCAGTGGCTAAGGCGAAGGTCGACTATGCTACTGCGGCTTATCTTCCGCCGCTGTGAGCGGCAGGTCCGAGGTGCGTCGCGAGCGTGAACCGGGAGAGGCGCAGAGTCCGCGGATATACGCGACCATTTCGGCTATCTCGCCGTCACTCAGCCGCCCGCCATACGGCGGCATCGACGTGCTCATTCCGATCGACGGACCACCGGCCTTTATCGCGGTGAAGATCGTCGCGGCGGACATCATCCCCATCCACGAGCAGTCTGCTAAACTGTGTGACGGCAAATCCGCGCGGTCCGATGCGCCGCCGCCGCGCGTCCGGCCGCCGGAGCCGTGGCAGCCCGCGCACATGGCTGCGTACTTGGCTCGAATCGGCGCGGGCGTCTGCGCCAGGGCCCTGACCGGAACGAGCGCAGCCAGGGCGACGCATAGAAGCCGCAAAGGGAGCAGGGACAAATGATGCCGTTGAGGAATGCCTGTCATGCGGTTGGAATGCGCGCTCCGGACAATACTACATACAATCAGATTGCCGCGCTCCAGTCACGCGAATCCGCGCCGCGAAGGCGCGTCGAGTAACCGCCGATGGCAAAGTTCAGCAACATCATGTGCCCGGTTGATTTCGATGAGGGCTCGCTGCTCGCGCTCGATCTCGCCATCGAGATCGCCAAAGAAAATGACGCGCTCCTGCGGCTCGTTCACATCGCGCGCGTGCCGCGCCCCGATATGGACGTCCCGCTGCCGTTCAGCCCGAAGCCGCGCTGGGAGCGCATCGCGAGGGAAAAGCTCGAGCGGCTTGGCGCGGAACGCGTCGAAGGCAAGGTCGGCTACCAGCTCCACGTGCTCAGCGGTTCGCCGGATCAGGATATTGTGGCGGAAGCTAATCGCGTCAACGCCGATCTCATAGTGATGGGGACCCACGGGCGCCGCGGAATCAATCATTTCGTGCTCGGCAGCGTGGCCGAAAGCGTGCTGCGCGCCGCGAAGTGTCCGGTGCTGGTCACCCGAATGCCTAGGTAAGAATAAACAGTGCGCCGTCCGCTTTGTAGGCGCATCACCGTAGAGCGACAGCGCAGAAATTCGCCGCCCGCCGCCGCCGTATCCGATCCGACAGTTGTCTTGTCTTCCCCGGCAATGGCGCCAATCGATAGGCTCTTATCTATCGAAGCGCCAAGATAGCGGCCCGCAAGCCGTTCGACACGTCGATTTCAATCGCGCTTTATCGCATGGCCGCTGGCCTCGCTGCTCTGGGTGTTAATCGGCGGAGTTGCCTATTGGAATTTCTTGCAAGCTCACGTCTGGATGTTTGCCGGTGGGCTCGATCGCGATGATGGTTTCGCCATCTGGCTGTACAGTACCGAGAGCGCGCAGAAATCCCGTATGATGGTGCCCAAAGATCGATTCATAATTAATGCAACCAACGAGCATCATACCGACGCGATTAAGAGGGCCTTTGGGGTTGGGTGTATTAAGCCAAGTGGTTGCCTTGGATATATCTTCTTGAGCGGCGCGGACATTATCTATTTGGAGGACATCTTCGTTCGGAAACAAACGGAACCCCGTAATGCTCGAAGACATCTGTATCAACCAAGGAGTTGGTTTGCACATTCGCGACTCCTCGGCGACCGGCAAGGAGTAAATGTCCTTGAACGTACCTGTAAGATTTACTGGGAAGAGACTTTCTCTGAACATCACCTTAAACGCGACCGAGTGACCAATATTTTTCAGGTGCACTCTCAGCCCCAAACTAGCCCCTTTGGCATCGAAGATGAGAGGTTGAACTATTTCGAAGTCAACCGAAACCCAAGGCCGCTCCGATAGTTCGAGTTGTCGGCTAGCGGTATCGGCGGACTGCTTGGTGACGAGCAACGTTACGACCAATACGGCAATTCCGGCCGCTCCGACAAAGGCGGCCCAGGCGGTGATGCAATTAAGTTTCTCAGCAGCTCGGACTTGTCGTTCTATAAGAGCTAGTTGCTGATCTTGGTAGGGCTTCTCATGGGCTTCGTGCTCCAACGGCAGGGGTGGCGCCTGAGCACGAGAGGCATCCGCACCGCCAATAGGAGCCTGGAGCGGCTCGGTTGGTGGCTTATGTTCTTCGGAACCTTCAGTTTTTTCGTTTCGTTCGGGTCGTTCTCTCTTGCCCAATGGATTTAGTTCCTTCTATTTAGGCAGAACCTTGAATGCCATTCTTACGCTTTTCCGGCGTCGGACATGAAATGACTTTCCGGAAAACGGCAATTGTAAATGGAAGGCAGCTTTGGTCTCTGCCTGAAGCCGCCCATGCCAATGTTTCGACTCAGCATATGCTGCGAGCCTTGCGAATATGTCGGCATCCTTCCGATGTTATAACCGAAAGAGAACTCCGCGACGGAGAGCGGAAGATTTGTCTTGCTGATTTGACTTAATAGTAGCTTCCGATGACACTGCGCTTCAGGAGCGCGCAGCGCAATTTTGCTTCGACTTCGGGCGCCGACGTGTTTCGTCACCCGGCGCAGCTTCGATGCCGCCGACCTTCGGAAAAGGCTCAAATAACCGGCCTCGAACGTATGTTCGAGGCGTCGCAACGCTACTTTGCCCCGCTAGCCGCCCAGCAGCTCGTCCGAATCTGCGCCATCGAGCAGTGTCGGGCCCATCTCGGCGAGGTTCTTCGTCCAAGGGTGAGACGTGAGAATCAGCCCATGCGCTGATAGACTGCGCAACGTGGCTGAGAAAACGATCGTCGCGCATACCAGGCAGTGCGCAAACGCGAAGTTCGAACCCGGCCTTGGTCCCAAAGGGTCGATTTCGAGTAGGCTCGCCGGTGCCGGATGATCCGGCGTTCGATCGGGGAACTAGCCTCTTATCAGTTGAACAATTCATTCATGAAGTCACCGACGATCGAGGCCGCTTCTTGAAGGTTCTGAGTCTCAGTCCGGCCAGAGCGCGCTCTTGGCTTAAATGAATGATCTCCGTCCTCGATCCAGGCGAATCTTATCCGTTGGGAAAGTTGATAGTCGATTACCTCCTCGCGCCGCCCGAAGGGATCTCGCGTACCTTGGACAATCAGGGTCGGAGTGCTTAGCCGTTGCAGATGGGCTATTCGCGGATGATCTGGCTTTCCGGGCGGATGGAACGGGTATCCGAGACAAACGAGCCCGCGAACTCCAGTCTCGTCCGCGATCATACTGGCTATCCGGCCGCCGAGCGACTTGCCGCCAATCACCAGCCGGGAAGCATCTCCCAGTTCAGTTACTACCTCGCGCCAGGCCGCAAGCAGTACCGCCTCACGATCGGGCGGACGATGCTTGCCATCCTCGCGGCGCAAGTTCATATAGGGGAACTCGAAACGGACCACACGCACGTCTAACTGCGCCACGCTTTGCGCCAAGTGATTCATGAAGGGCGAGTCCATCGGCCCGCCTGCGCCATGTGCAAGCACCAGGGTGCGGGTCGCGCCTTTTGGTCCATCGATCAGCATTAGAGTTCTCTCAATTGGGGATCACCGGGTAAGCGAGAAGTTCGACTGACCTATCAGGCGCCCCTGTCGGACATTTTCCTGACTTCGCTGCCTGCCGCAAAGTGCCCGGTGATGGTCGCTCGGACATCGCCACCGCACAGTGCCGGCTCTTTCGTCCGCGGGCGAGGCGTGAGAATCGGCCCACTACGGTGATAGACTGCCGGACGTGGCTGAGAAGACCATCGTCCTCCGCTCCGAGCCCGCCGATTCCCGCGCGGTCAGCTTCAAGCTGCCCTATGCCGAGGTTCTGAACGAAGCGCAGCTCGCCGCCGTAACGCATCGCGAGGGGCCGCTGCTGGTCGTCGCCGGCGCCGGCTCCGGCAAGACCCGCACGCTCATCTACCGGGTGGCGCGCCTGATCGAAAGCGGAGTCGCCCCCGGCTCGATCCTGCTGCTCACGTTCACGCGCCGCGCGGCTCAGGAGATGCTCCGGCGGGCCGAGCAACTGGTCGGCGAGCGTTCGCGCGCCGTCGCCGGCGGCACGTTCCATTCCTTTGCCAACCGGATACTGCGCCGCTTCGGCGCTGCCATCGGACTCAAACCGAATTTCACCATCCTCGACCGCTCGGACATGGAGGACGTAATCAACCTGGTGCGGATGCAAATGGGTCTGGCGTCGCACGATCGGCGGTTCCCCAAGAAGGGCGCCATCTGCGAAGCAATCAGCATGGCGCGCAACAAGCAGCGCTCCCTCATGGACGAGATCGCGATCGACTTCCCGCATCTGCTCGAATACGGCGAGGACCTCGCGAAACTCGACGGGAACTACGAATCCTACAAGCGCGAACGCGGCTTGCTCGACTATGACGACCTGCTGTTGCGCCTGGTCGAGCTGCTCGAACATGACGAGGCCGCGCGCCGCCGCATCTCGGAGACCTATCGCTACATCATGATCGACGAGTATCAGGACACCAACCTGGTACAGGCCGCCATCGTCCGCCGTCTCGCCTTCACCCATCAAAACGTGATGGCCGTTGGCGACGACGCGCAATCGATCTATTCATTCCGCGGCGCCAACTTCCGCAACATCATGGACTTCCCGCAAAGCTTCCCCGGTACGCGAGTCCTGAAACTCGAACAGAACTACCGCTCGCTGCAAGGCATCCTCGACCTCGCCAACCACGTGATCGCGCGCGCGCCGGAACATTACACCAAGGTGCTCGCCGCGACGCGTTCCGGCGACTTCCACCCGATCCTCGTGCGCGCGCGCGACGAGCACATGCAGTCGCGCTTCGTCGCCCAGCGCATCCTCGAACTGCGTGAGCAGGGCGTCGAGCTCAGCGAAATCGCCGTGCTGTTCCGCTCGAGCTTTCACTCCTTCGACCTCGAACTCGAGCTCCAGCGCCGCGACATCCCCTTCATCAAGCGCGGCGGCTTCAAGTTCATCGAGACCGCCCATATCAAGGATGTCCTGGCGCATCTGCGGGTCATCGCAAATCCGGCCGACTCGGTCTCGTGGCTGCGGGTTCTGATGCTCGTGCCGGGCATCGGCCATCGCCGTGCCGAAGGGATGATCGAAAGCATTGTCGCCAGCTCCGATTCTGCGCGGGCGCTCAGCTCGATCGTCCAGAAGACGCCCGCGTCTCGCAACACCGCGGCCGCCGCCGGAATCGCGCGCCTGGCGGCAACGCTTGCCGAACTGCGCTCGCAAGCCGCGGCCCGTCCGGCCCATCAGATCGCGCAAGTGCTCGAGTACTACCTGCCGCTGATGCGCGAAAGCTACCCGGACGACTTTCCCAGGCGTGAGCGCGACCTGGAACACTTTCAGGCGATTACCAGCCGTTTCACGAATCTTGAAACGATGCTCGCCGAAATGGCGCTCGAACCGCCCGGCGACTCGCTCGACGGCGTGCTGGCATCTGCGCCGGACGATGAAGGTTACGTGACTCTAAGCACGATTCATTCGGCCAAGGGATTGGAATGGCGCGCTGTCTTCCTGATCTGGGCCGCGGAGGGCCGTTTTCCCGCCGCTTTAAACACGTCTCCCGACGAAATCGAAGAGGAACGCCGCCTGATGTACGTCGCCAGCACGCGGGCGCGCGACGAACTCTACGCGGTCTATCCCATCAACATTTTCGACCGCTCGATGGGCTACGTAATTGGTCGGCAATCCCGCTTTCTCGAGGATATCACGCCGGACGTTTTGCCGACGGCTGCTTTGGAAGAGGAAGAGCAGAAGTCGTAGTGAAACTGTGGATGCACTTGTATCGAGAGGAACGGACTATCGTAGGTACGAGGTGCATCGACGACAGCGCATGCCGTCCTCCGTCACGAGTCGCTCGGGTCCTTGGCGAAGTCGGGTCTTTAACGAAACTGTCAGGTCGGCTATTTTCGATTGCCGCTGCCGATGGCGGCTCGATGCCCGCGCTGGATTGCGGAGCGCGATAACGGTCGTCGAGCCTTAGTGACCGGTGCGGATGGAACGGGGAGCCACCCTAGCTCAGTTGGTAGAGCAGCTGATTCGTAATCAGCAGGTCGTCGGTTCGAATCCGACGGGTGGCTCCAAAAACTCAACAAAATCAAATAATTAGAGTGATGCACAATTCGAGGATATGCCGTCGTCGTCCCGTGTCCACGCTGTGTCCACAACTCGGCTCTTATTGGGCAAGCATCTTCTGAAACCAAGCGTATTGCCGCTTGAGAACCTTTGGATCGGGGCGCCGATCTAGAGGGTTTGTCTTTTGAATTGCGCGCCCTTCAAATTCTCGATAGGCGGTCTTCCGCAAATCCGGGTGGATCTCAACCGTTAGCGTCGACGGCTTGATTCCCAGAAGTCCTCTGTCGAGCAAGGTATGAAGATCGGCCCTCAGCAGGATCCCGTTCCTTTCATCATCTGTCGGTGACTCACTGTGAGGGACGATATGCGCCGCTTCGAGCACCTGTTCGACATCGCAGCCCGAGATCGCACAGCGCTTTCCGTAGGCGCTCAGCAGTTTGCTTCGAAACTCGCCCCTTCCCTCGCGAGCCCCGATTTGGGCTTCAATTTTCTTTCGCTGCTCGTCGATGAGTTGAAACTTAGGGAGAGGTTCGGTTATGCGGGGCTCCGCTCTGCCACGAACAGCTTCAAGCGCCGTTATCAACTCGTCCTTCCTAATTCTCTGAACCGGCTTGCTGTACTTTTCCCACACGAAGTCGTAACGCGGTTGCGGCACGATGGTACGAACCGAGAGAACGTGCGGCGCATGCTCTCCGTTAACGTCGTACCAGTAACAGTTCCTCCGGCGCGCCGCCTGGCTGGGCGCGTGCCGCGCAACTGCTAGGGCGAACCCCTCTCTATTGTCCCTCTTGTCGAAGAGGCCGAGCACCACTATCACGTCGCCCTCTTGAACTTCAGTCATCAGACTCAGCTCGGCATATTTCTCTGGGCAGAACTTAGAGCTCCTGTAGCGCTTCGTGTTGCTAGGTGTGTTTCCGGCCCAATTGCGAACCGCGGCGCGTGCTCGGCGTATCCACAGATTTCTCGGAACGAGTCTGCCGTAGGCATCTACCAAGCTCACTTCGCCCAGCCAACCCTGGCGGAGGTGCCCCTGGCCCAACTCCCGCAGCAGCAATCGTTTGTAATCTAGAGCAGCGTCTCGTTTCGTAGGACGCATAGTGAGATATCGCAGCATTCGGTTTTCCTCCCCCGTTCTCTCATTCAACGAGCGCGGTCTTCCCTCTCCACATCTAGGTCGAACGCTATCTGCGGATGAGTGCGCCGAGCAAGTGTGTTCGACGTCAACTATTTTTGCCGATGAGCGACAACTATTTTTGCCGGTGGTCGCCAGGTTAACTGATCCGTCTGTTCGATAAGAACGAGGGCGGTC
>Ga0307374_10004333_pt1 | contig 23669 bp, 25 predicted proteins | sample OX3MG_FD_202532 | JGI IMG/M metagenome (GOLD analysis project Ga0307374, IMG submission 202532) | Soil microbial communities from Risofladan, Vaasa, Finland - OX-3 | ecosystem: Environmental > Terrestrial > Soil > Coastal area > Acid sulfate soil | place: Finland: Risofladan, Vaasa | collected... | reverse complement strand
GGCTCTGCTCGACCAGATTGTCGACCCACTCCCTGGCCTGGCCCCGCTGGATATCTCCGGCGCCCGCCAGTTCCCGCACGATCTCCTCGGCCCGGGCTCTGGTGACCTTGTTGAACACGTTCCCTGCATCTAGGTACTTCTTGATTCGTTCATTGCTTGCCATGCAACAAGAGTATCTGAACTGCTAGCTGGAAGCAAGCACTACTTCATCCGTGGTCGAGGCTCGCTCGCACCAGCGCGGCCAGGTCCTCGGCCACCGTGGCCGGTTGAGGGTCCCGAGGGATGCCGTCGGCCTTCGTCACGCCGGAGAGCACCAGCGCGAAAGGGATGCCCAGCTGGGCCGCCAGGGCGCCGTCGGTGGACGGGCGGTCACCCACCACCACACGCAGTTCCCCGGCCGGGACGCGGACGCCGATGGCCTCGGCCGTGGGCCGGTGCGGCTTGCCGGCCACTTCGGGGGTGGCCTCCGCGGCGGTGGCCACCGCGGCCAGGAGGGCCCCGGCACCCGGGACCGGCCCGTCGGGGGTGGGCAGGGTCGGGTCCTGGTTGGTGCCGATGAGTCGGGCGCCGGCACGCACGGACCCTGCGGCCGCGTCCAGGGCCTCGAAGGTGAACGACTTGGTCCAGCCCACCACGACGGCATCGGCCGGGCCGGTGGTAACCAGGTGCACGCCACGGGCGGTCAAGGCCTCGCGTACCCCTTCTTCAGCCAGGACGTGGGCGGTCGATCCGGGGGCGAGCATGGAGGCGGCCACGTCGGCCGAGCTGAGAACGTCCCCGTCGTCCACGGTGATCCCGCAGTCGGCCATCCGGCGGTGCAGCTGGGACCGCGTGGGCGCAGAATTATTGGTGGCGAAGAGAACTCGGACCCCGGCTCCACGCAGCAGGGTGACCGCTTCCGCGGCGCCCGGGATCGGATGGCCGGTGAGCCAAATGACGCCATCGAGGTCGATGACCCACGTTCCCCCCGGCGGTGGTGGCCACAGGGGCGGCGGGAGCTTCAGTGGCCCAACCCACCGCGGCTGGCCTTCTTCTCCTTCTTGGCGTCACGCTTCTCCTTGAGGGACTTGCCGGGCTTCTTGCCGGCCGGCTTCTGCGGTGACTTCTCGGGCATTGGATGCTCCTCTCGGGTTGCTTGTGCTCATTCTGCCCGGTACTCCATCGGGCGCGGGTCGTGGGTCCGGAGAGACGCCTCGGCGCACCGCGTTAGCTCAAGGCGACGAGCAGGGTGGGGTCGGCCAGCGTCCGGGCGATGTCGGCCAGGAACCGCGACCCCTCCTCCCCGTCGACCAGCCGATGATCGAACGAAAGGCTCAGGGTGCACACCGATCGCAAGGCGACCTCGTCCCGGAACTCCCAGGGCTGCCGCCGCACGGCGCCGAAGCACAGGATCGCCGCCTCCCCGGGGTTGAGGATCGGCGTGCCGGAGTCGACGCCGAAGACACCGATGTTGGTGATGGTGATGGTGCCACCACTCAGTTCCGCCGGTGTGCTCCGCCCGTCCCGAGCCGTCGCAGTCAGTGCGGCGAGCGACTCGGCCAGCTCTCGCAGGGAGAGCAGGTGGGCGTCCTTTATGTTGGGAACGATCAGTCCCCTCGGCGTCGCCGCCGCGATGCCCAAGTTCACATAGTGCTTGAGCACGATCTCCTGGGTGGCCTCGTCCCATGAGGTGTTCAGGCTCGGGTGCTCCCCCAGTGCGAGAAGCAGTGCCTTGGCCACCAGCAGGAGTGGCGTCACCCGCACGCCGGTGAACACGGCGGTCTCCCCGAGCCGTTGGACCATTTCCATGGTCGGTGTGACATCGACGGTGACGAACTCGGTCACGTGGGGTGCCGTGAAAGCACTGCGCACCACGGCATCCGCCGTGTGCTTGCGCACGCCACGGACCGGGACCCGGGTCTCTCTCATTCCCCCCTCGCCGTCAGCTCCCCGGCCGCGGTGCGGCCGCCCCGCGGCATCGGCAGGGGCGGTGGCGTGGGCCCGGACGTCCTCCCGGGTGACGACGCCGCCGGGACCGCTGCCCTGCAGATCGGCCAGGTCGACGTCCAGCTGCCGGGCCAGGAAGCGGACCGGTGGCTTGGCCAGCGGCGCCCGGGAGGCACCAGCGCCAGGCGGCGGATCGTCGGCGGCATGGCGGCGGGAGCGGCGACGCCGGCTGGGAGGCGCCTCCGAAGGTCCGTACCCGACCAGCACCGCCACCTTGCCTTCGGCCGAATCCGCGGGAAGATCGGCGGGAGCTTCAGCGGGGGCGTCAGCGGGACCCTCCATCGCAATGGTGATCAGCGGACTCCCCACCACCATGGTGGTACCCGGGACGGCCTTGAGTTCGACCACCGTCCCCGCGAACGGTGACGGCAGCTCCACCACCGCCTTCTCCGTCTCGACTTCGGCGATGATCTGGTTGAGCTCGACGGTGTCGCCGACGCCCACGCGCCATTGCACGAGCTCCGCCTCGGTGAGGCCCTCACCCAGATCGGGGAGGAGGAATTCGCGTACCGTCGTCATGTGGCGAGGGAGCGGTCCACCGCGTCAAGGATGCGGTCGGCGTCGGGCAGGAAGTACTGCTCCAGTTTCGCCGGTGGGTAGGGAACGGAGAAACCGCCGACCCGGAGAACGGGGGCCTCAAGGGAGAAGAAGCATCGTTCCGAAATGCGCGCCGCGATCTCCGCTCCCAGGCCGAGGAACACGGACGCCTCGTGGGCAACGACGAGACGCCCCGTCTTTCCCACCGAGGTGGCGAGGCAGTCGAAGTCGATGGGTGAGAGGGACCTCAGGTCGATCACTTCGAGAGACACGCCCTCCTCGGCCGCGGTGTGCGCCGCCGCCAGGGCGGTGGCCACCAGCGGGCCGTAGGTGGCAATGGTGACCTCGGTCCCCTCCTTGACGATCCGGGCCCCGTACATCGGAGTACTCCCGAGGGATGCTTCTTCGTCGACCTCTCCCTTCTCCCAGTAGCGACGCTTGGGCTCCAGGAAGATCACCGGGTCGTCCGAGGCGATGGCCTGCTGAATCATGAGATGACCGTCCGCCGCATTGCTGCAGGTCACCACCCGGAGGCCGGCCGTGTGGGCGAAATAGGCCTCCGGCGATTCGGAGTGGTGCTCCACGGCACCGATACCGCCCCCGTAGGGGATCCGGATGGTCACCGGCATGATCACGGCACCCTTGGTCCGGTTGTGCAGCTTCGCCACCTGGGAGACGATCTGATCAAAGGCCGGATAGGCGAAGCCGTCGAATTGGATCTCACAGACCGGGCGGTACCCTCGTATGGCCAGGCCCACCGCGGTTCCGATGATGCCGGACTCCGCCAGGGGGGTGTCGATGACCCGATGCTCGCCGAAATCTTTCTGGAGCCCCTCGGTCACCCGGAAGACGCCACCGAGCTTTCCGATGTCCTCCCCCATGAGGACCACCTTCGGGTCACGCTCCATGGCGCATCGCAGTCCGGCATTGATCGCCCTGCCGAGGGCCATGGTCGCCACTAGAGCACCTCCTCCAGCCCGGCCAGGTATTCGGTGTACTGCTGGCGCTCTTCGGCGATGAGGGGGTGCGGCTCCGCATAGACCTCCTCGAAGAGGGTCATCGCGAGCGGCTCGACGGTACTGAGGCACCCGGCCCGGAGCGCGGAGGCCGTCTCATCCGCCGCCGCCTCCACCTGCCTCAGGTAGGGGTCGTCCAGGAGCCCTTCGGCCTGGAGGAGCGCGCGCACCCGGGCCAGCGGGTCCTTGGCCTTCCAGGCGTCCTCCTCGGCCGGTGCCCGGTACCGGGTGGGATCATCGGATGTCGTGTGCGGGCCCATGCGGAAGGTGACGGCCTCAATCAGGGTCGGTCCCTCACCGTCGTAGGCCCGGGCCAGCGCGTAACGGGTGACGGCGTACACGGCCAGGACGTCGTTCCCGTCGACCCGAATGCCGGGGACACCGAAACCTTCACCGCGTCGGGCAATCGAGAGGTGGGCCTGGAGCCGCACCGGTTCGGAGATGGCCCACTGGTTGTTCTGGCAGAAGAAGACCACAGGAGCCTGAAAGCTGGCCGCGAAGCAGAACGCCTCCGAAAGATCACCTTCACTGGTGGCTCCGTCACCGAAGTAGGCGATGGCGGCGGAGTTCGCCCCGTCGTGCTGGATCCCCATGGCGTAACCCGCGGCGTGCAACGCCTGCGATCCCACGACGATGGCGGGAGTGGTGACACCGAACGCGTAGGGGTCCCAACCCGACTGCGTGGAGCCCCGCCAGAAGCGCATCATCATCGTCGGCTCGACACCACGGCAGTAGGCCACACCGTGCTCGCGGTAGCTGGTGAAAGCGAAATCATCCGGCTGCAAGGCCCGGGCGGACCCGACCTGGGCTGCTTCCTGGCCCAGAAGCGGAGCCCAGAGGCCGAGCTGTCCCTGTCGCTGCAGCGCGGTCGCCTCGGCATCGATTCGGCGCACCACCACCAGGTCCCGGTAGAGGGATCGCAACTCCTCGGGCCCGATGTCCGCGACCAATTCGGAGAAGGGGGAGCCCGGGGTCCGGTGGCCCTCGGGGTCGATGAGCTGCACCAGGTCCGGCGACCCGGCGGACTCTGTCGCTCTGGGCGCGTCCACTTCGGACCTAGCCATCACGGTGGTCATGATGCACCCCCTCCAGACCACGGAGCGTGATCGTCGTCATGTTCCCAAGGAGACCACATCACGCCTTTATGGAGCGGGAAATCAGTCCCTTGGTGCGAGGACACGCACGGCTTCCCGGCCGTGAGAGCTCCGAGCGCAACAAACACGCTGTGTGCGGCTTCGTTCGCGATGTACGCCCAGGGCGCCATCCGGGTCCAGCGCCCACCGCCCGGGGAGAGAGTATGGAGGCGTGGCGGACCCCTGTGACATGGAGGTGCCACCGCTTGAGGCCGGGAGCCTCCTCCCCTTCATAGGACGGGAACGCCTGGGCGCCCTCGCTGACGCGGCGGCACAGGCGCGTCACGCCCTCGGTGGTGCCACGGTGTGGAACATCAGCTCGACCGCAGCCGGCGGAGGCGTGGCAGAAATGCTGCCCCTCCTGGTCGGGTACGCCAGGGGGAGCGGAGTGGATGCCCGCTGGGTGGTCCTCGACTGCGATGAAGCGTTCTTCCAGATCACCAAGCGGCTGCACAACCGGCTCCACGGAGCCACCGGCGACGGAGGTGCCCTGGGTCGGACCGAATCCGTGAGCTATAGCGCCGTCATGGCGGCCAATGCCGCAGCGCTGACGGAACGCGTCCGCCGCGACGATGTCGCCGTCCTGCACGACCCCCAGGCCGCCGGACTGGCTGGCGCGCTGTCGGAGCTCGGGGTCCGGGTGATCTGGCGGTGCCACGTAGGGACCGAGAGGACGAACGGCTTCACCGACGAGGCCTGGGCCTTCCTGACACCCCAGCTGGAGGGAAGCCATGCCTTCGTCTTCTCCCACCGGGGCTTTGTCCCTCGGCACCTGGGTGGGAAGGACGTCTGGGTGATTCCTCCCTCCATCGATCCCCTCTCCCCGAAGAACCCGAAGCTTTCCGCTGCCACCGTGCGCGCATTGCTGGGACGCATCGACCTGGCGCCCGGACCCGATGGCGCAGGCACCATGGGCTTCGCGCTGGGACCGATTGAAGGACATGCAAGGGGTGCTGGAAGGCTTCGCCGACCGGATGGCGGGCCGGTCGGATTGCCGGCTGGCCCTCGTCGGCCCCGCGGTCGCCGAGGTGTCCGATGACCCCGAAGGCGCAGCCGTGCTGGGCGAGTGTGTGGCCGCGTGGGAGTCGCTGCCGACACGGCAACGCGACGCTATTCGGCTGGTCACGTTGCCCATGGACGACCTTGAGCTCAATGCCCTGATGGTGAACGCGGTTCAGCGCCGGGCCGATGTGGTGGTGCAGAAGAGCCTTGAGGAGGGATTCGGCCTCACCGTGGCCGAGGCCATGTGGAAGTCCCGCCCGGTCGTGGCCTCTGCGGTGGGAGGCATCGTCGATCAGGTGGCGCCCGGCACGGGGGTTCTCTTGGCGGACCCGTCGGACCTCGTCGCCTTCGGCGATGCGCTGGCCGACCTGCTGGCGCGCTCGGACGAGTTGGCGGCCTTGGGCCGCCGGGCCCGGCGCCGCATACGCTCTCACTTCCTGAGCGACCGCCATCTGGTCGACTACGCCCGCTTGCTCGTGCACGTGGCCGGCGTCTGACTCAATGCCCGGGCGCCGCGCCCGGTACCCGATTCGACCCATTTCGCTTACGGCAAGATCTCTTGGATTATGACCCGTCCGGTTATCTCATCCGGGTGGATGGCAATAATGGCGTGACGGTCACCGCCGGCCCAGGGCTCGAGGTCGAGTGAGGCCAGTCGGAGCAATTCGTCGGGATCGTCAATGCGTCGGACCCGGCCGGTGACGAGCACACTCCAGCCCTCACTCATGGCATCGTCCACCTGATCGATCTCGAATCCGACCACGGGTTGGGCCTCCACAGCTGCGGCCTTGATCACGGTGGTGCTGACGATGACGTCGCTCCCGGTGAATCTGAAGTTGACCGGATGTGCCTCCGGGCCTCTTTTCGACATGAAGGCAAGCCGGCCCACTCCCCCGGCACTCAAATGCGCCTCGCATTGCGCGGGGGTGAGAGCTTCGAGCTGGGGGTGGCGCCCGGCCCTCCCCCGTCCAGGAGGCCGGTCCACACGCCCACCTTCCAAGGCATTGGGAGTCGTCTGCAGGGCCAGGGCCAGCAGGAACATCGTCCCGGCGCTCAGCCGGACCCCCGAACTCTGCTCGAAATAACCTAGGTACCCCGGGTCGATCCCGGCTCCGTGCGCGACCTCTTCAATGCTCAGGCCCAGCTCCATGCGGCGATGGGCGACTCTGCGGGACAAGTCGCCTTGGTGGGGAAGGTGGGGGTCTGCGGCTTGGGTCATTGAGCCATTCTGATACTCCTATGGACTTGAATCCACACGGGACGCGGGAGCACCCGGCGGTCCTATCAGATTGAGAACGACGTGTCCGGGTTGATCCACGGTCGACGGTCCACCGCGGCTCCGTCGTCTTGAAAGTAGTCCCAGTCAAGTTGCGGCGTTCGCCAGTCTCCATACATGCACTCAAGTTCTCGTTCGTGGTCGGCGTGCCGGAGCCAGGTCCGGCCGAGGAATTCGAAGGGCACGAGCTCTTGGTCAGGCAGTTGCGCTTCAATTTCGACGAGGTGATCCGGTGGCCAGCCGTACGCGTAATACCGCAGCATGCCGTCCACGGGCTCCATGACGAAGAAGTCGAAATTCGTGTTGTGCCGGCGGAAGGTCATCTCGGTCACTTGACCCTTGTTGTTCCGGAACTGCTGGTGTATCTGAAAACCCACTCGCCGCAGTTCGGGTGCTGCACGCAGGAGTCGCGGGAGGTCTTCTGCGAGCAGAGCGAAGTCGGCATCACGATCGTGGGCAAGCAACTTCCCCTCACGGGCCCAACCAAGCAGCATGCCCGACCAGACCCAGTACCGCCCGGCAAGCTCGGTATCGGCAAGCAGGTCGTGGAGTTCCAGAAGATCGCGCACGAGGTGGCCGACGAACAGCCGATTGCTCACGCGTTGAAGTGCTCGACCCAGCACCGGAAGCTCCAACAGGTGCCTGGCTCCCACCTTCCTTAGCCACTTCATCGGCCGTCGAAGAGAGAACACGAACGGCTTCCTCGCGTGGGTCCCTGCTACCGACATGCTCCAGTTTCCCCCTGGGCCGGCCGACGATTGTCGCAGTAGCTATGCACAGCCACCCTTTGAGCTAGCTGTCGAATGTCGGACAAGTGTGGGTATTGCCGCGCGTCGCGCGTCGCAAGGAACACCGCTGCAGCCTACCCTCATGATTCAGGCCCGAGTGATGGCTCACTACCGATCCTTCCGAGAGTGTCGTGCACACAAGTCAACCGACTGTTGCGAACCGAGCCGGCGTATGATCCTTGCATGCCGAGTGCAGACCCAGAAGACTTCAGCGCGGTACCACGAAGTCACGCGTGGCATGAGGTGTGGGACCGGCGCGATCCCGAGAAGCTCAAGTACGACGGCTACGAGACCGGATTGAACAGCGACGAGGATCTGGTGCGGTTGCGGACCGCCCAGGTGGCATTCATTTCCTCCACGCTCAACCTCGGCTCGGCTGATCATCTGCTAGATCTCGGCTGTGGGACCGGGGTGCTCACCCGACAGTTGGCACCTCTTGTGCGAAGGGTCACGGCGGTCGATTACTCGCTTGACGCCGTCGCATTGGCGCGCGACACAATGAAATCATGCAGCACGGTCGAGCTGCACTGCTCAGACCTGGTGACGTTTGACTTGGGCTCTGTACCGGTTACCAAGGCGGTTGCCGTTGGCTCCATGCATTACCTGGACAGTTACGCCGTGCTGCACACTCTCCTCACTAGCTTCACCCGCCGGGGGGTGCCCGTCCTTGTGATGGACCTGCCAGACCAAGCGTACGCGAGCGGGGCGAGGCGCGAGTACGACCAGTCGCGCTGGTCCCACCTGGCGGTTGACACCGAGCGGATACGAGCCGACTTCCCGAGCAGCAGGGTGCACCGGGGGATGTTCCCTTGGTATGCCAACGACGCGATGCGCTTCTCCATCTTGATCTCGCCGAGCCCCAGCTTGACGACCAACTCTTGAACGCCTGATCCCACAGTGCCAGTGCACTCCGGAGCCCTCGGCCTCAGGAACTCGCGGCCTCCTCTTCGATCCGCTGGCGTAGCCTGACCAGCAGCTCCGTAGTGGACACGCCAGGGGTATAAGGGACCGTCCGGTAGATCCCCATCTCCATTGCGACGGCGTAGTATTTCGCCGCCGTGTGGTCATCAAAATCGTCTCCGTGTACGACGAGGTCAATTCGGTGGGTCTTCAACCAGTCCTGATTGACCGCAAGGGGGGCATTGGCCACCACTTCGTCGACATAGCGGCACCCGGCCACAACTGCCATCCGTTCCGTCATGGTCATGAGAGGTCGTCTCTTGTAGGACTCGACGGCATCATCGGTGTGGATCCCAACCACCAGCGCGTCCCCGAGGGACTTCGCCTTGCGCAGAAACTCCACATGGCCAGGGTGGAAGAGATCCGCCACCATGTCAACATACACACGGGTCATGATGCGAGAACGTGGAAGAGGTTTTCAATCACTTCTTCGTCCATGGCCGCTCCCATGTTCGCCACACGAAAGATCTCGGTGCGCAACTCGTTCTGACCATGATAGATGACGTATCCGTACTTGAGAGCCTGGGCAAACAGTGTGTCGGGGTCACGTCCCTCAAGCCTGAACGACGTCAAGACCCATGAGCGGAGTGATTCCTCAAGCAGTGGCTCGAAGTGACGGGATCCGGCGGTCCACACGGCACGGACCAACCTGTGATAGCGGGCCGGTCGGTCCTCCGACTCAAGGATGTCGAGGGCGACATCGAGGCCGATCATGGCCTGGATGTTTGGAGTGCTCGGGATCCCATCGGCATACGCGGGCACATTGAGCACCGGCACGGTGGGATACGAGCGCAGTTCGCGCTTCCAAAGCACTCCAGCGATTCCCGGCAGCGACTCCAGGCACTTATTGCTGTTGAAGCAGACCACATCGACACTCCGGTCGACCTCGTGCACGCCGAGCGAACTGACGGCATCGACAAAGAGTCGTACACCATGTCGCCGGCAGAGTTGCGCCACAGCCGCGAGCGGATTCAAAATACCGGTTGTCGTCTCGTGGTGGACCATCGCTACCCAGTCGGGCTCACGGGCCTCCATGTCCTCTTCCAAGGCCTTGAGGTCCAAGGGTGCCCCGACAGGAACAGAGGACGCCCAAGCCTCGGCACCTTCGAGCGTGGAAAGGGTCCGTACCATTCGTTGGCAATAGAGGCCGTTGTCCGCCACCAACACCCTGCCCCGGACGAAGGACGCAAGACCCGCATCAACGGCGAGGCTGCCCGACCCATGCAGCAGACTGAGTGCAACTTGCCCTGAGTCGAGACCCAGATGAGACAGGATCCTCGCACGCACCCGATCCTGGAGCTCCTCGAATTCTGGTTGGCGATGGCAAAGCTCTACATTGAACAGGTTCTCTTTGATACGAGGATCGAGATTGACCGGACCCGGATTAAAGAGGATCTGCTGGCGAGACGTCAGCGGCATTTCGTTCTCAGCGTTCTACCGCGTAGAGCGATCGTGGGTGTCGCCCAATGCGTCCCTGATGCGGTCACTGTTTGCCTCGACTGTCAAGCTCACCCGGGGCGGTCTTCCGTCCCGGGTGATCTTCACCACTTCCGTCACGCCGGGATAGGACTCCTCCAGCACGGCGCACGGTTGGCCACCCACCGACTCATGACACCCGTTGTCGAGAACGTAGTGAAAGAGGTTGGTGAGTGCGCTCTCTCGCACGGTATGCGTAGTGCCCAGACTCATCAGCAAGGACGCATCGCCATTGATTACCACGACGTCACACGAAGCATTGAGCGCCATTCCTAAACCGATAGCAGGAGCCAGGCCCATGCTGCCTTGCATGTAGAACACATTGTAACCACCGCCGGCTTCAGCGAACACCGCTCGACTGATGTATCCGGTGGACGCGACGTAGACGGCGTCATGCCCGTGCCGACCCAGGATCTCTCGAATCGCCTGGTCCCTGCCCTTCATGGGCGACCTGGCGAGAGAGCGCGTCTTGGTTCACCCCTCATTGTTCTCCCCGGCAACCAGAATGTAGTTGTGCCAACCCAACAACTCGAGCAATGAGCGGTCGATCTCACCCATGACTCGGTGCTGAGGGAGGGTGTGACGGTGCCCCACCACCATGAGCAAGTCAATTCCGTACGGGATACACAGGGTGGCCAATGGGTTGACGGTATGTCCCAATCCCGCGTTCTGAAGGTACACACACGGTCTTGCCCCGGCTAACGAAGCTCCGGCAGCGATGCCCATCGCTTCCGCCTCCCACGTCGCCGTGATATGTCGGTCTGCCGGCAGCCCGGCCAAATCAGAAATGAACTCTTTCAGACCGCTGTCGGGCACGCCCGTGAAGAAGTCATACCCGTCGGCCAAGAGGCTGTCCAGCAGCCCCTTATCGGACGTAACGATCCTCATTCGCCTTCAATTCGTCCACGTAAATGATTCGGAAGATCTCATCCATACTGACAACATTGCTGTTCCCATCGGCCAGCCGCTTCTTTTCCATCAGCATGCCAAACGTGTCTTGAAGGGCCTTGGCGATAGCTCGGATCCCGTAATTCGCGAAAATGATAAGTTTGAATCCGGCGCCGTCCAGGGCCTCGTAACTGACGGTGTTGTACGTCGTCGGAACGCACACCAACGGTGCCGTCTCGCTCCGGTACCATTTCTCAGCAAACTCCAGAACGGGTCCGGGATCCCCTTCCTTGTGATGAATCAGGATCCCTTCTGCTCCTTCGGCTGCATACTCCCGAGCCCGGTCGAGTGCAACCTTTAGGCCTAAGCCCTTGATAAGCGCCTCGGTACGAGCAATAACCGCGAACTGAGTATCTGTCCTCTGCTCCAATGCTGCTCGTAGCTTGCCGCAGAACGTGCTCGAGTTCTCAATCTCCTCTTGCATGCCGGCATAGAAGGAACATCTTTTCGGGAAGACGTTGTCTTCAATGCACATCCCACTCCCACCCGCCTTCTCAAATTCCCTGACGAGCCGGATCGTGTTGATTGCGTTACCTCCGCCGGCGTTACCGTCAACAAGAACCGGGATCTTTACCCGGTCGACGATTTTGGAGACGACGTCTACGTAGTCCTGAGTGCCCAGGATGTCGGCGTCCGGAAGCCGTGCGGCCGCATGGACCTCGAAGCTGGAAACCCAGAGCCCATCTGCTCCGGCCTCCTCCGCAATTTTGGCTCCCATCGCGTTGTGAACGCCCATCAGAACAGCGGCATGATCTCCATGGAGAAGTTGAAGAACTGTCTTGTCAGGGAAGATCATTTCCACAAGCTACCAAGATCGTTGAGGGAATGTAGGAGCCGTGATTGCCTCCCTTTGCACGTGCGACACCCGTAGTGCGTCCCCGCTCACCGACAATTCGCGGCGAGAACGCCCAGAAGTTCAGGCAGGATTCGCCGGAAGCGGGCCGACTCGGTTGAGGAGATCCCGATGATTTCGCCGTCGACACCGATCAGGTACTGGGGTACCAGAACCTACTGAGGGGTACCTCGCACACCACGCGCCGACTCTTCCAGTCTCTGAACATTGGTAACATTCCTCGAATGCCCGACCCCCCAGAAAGGCAATCGGCACAGGCTCCCGCTCAGTCCAACTCCGATATTGTCCGTGAAATCACCGGAGCTCTGGCCCGAGGCGACTTGCTGGTGGTGATGAGCAAGCTGTCAAAGGACATCCGGTGGGCCGTGAATGCAGCCGATCGCGAAAGTGCACCCTGGTTCCGGGTCTACGAGGGCCGCAAGAACTTGCCGGACTTCTTTTCCGAGCTGGCCAAAGTCGAGTTCTCGGATTTCACCCTCAAGGCAGTAGCCAGTGATGGTGATGTCGTGATCACGTGGCTCCACGTGGCCTTCACCGGCCCATCAGGTCGCTCGGTCGACATGGAAGAGACCCAGATTTGGCGATTCGAAAATGGCAAGGTGCGTTCCGTCGACACGTTGCTCGACACCGCTGCCGTGGCCGCCGTATTCGGGCCGTAGGCTGCCGCCGCCTCTCAACCCTTCGGGAATGCGGCGCCGTATTCATTGAGGAGATGCTCGGTGAGCAGCTCGGACGCCAGTATGCGGCCGTGCCACTCGAACAATGAGTGTTCCAGGCCAGGGATCATGACCATCCGGAATTGCGGTTGCCGCTGCAGCCGGCGCATGGTCCGTCCTTCACCCCGTTTGAGAAGATGAGTTTCGTTCTCGCCGGCGATCACGAATATGTTGACACCGGCATCAATCACCTTGGACAGGGTGCGCGCCGGCGGCGACTCCACGGCTATCCGGTTGATGATCCACCAGGCGGGACCGGGCAGGCCTTCGACAAAGGGGCCCAGCTTGTCGTGAGCCGGCAGTGCTCGAGCCCAGCGCTTCGTGGCCCCAGAGGCCTGCCGACGGCTATCGAGCGTTCCGCTCTGAAGCTCGGGAGGTGCCTTCGAACTCACCTCCGGTGGTTTGAACGTGAGGATCGGATTCACCACCAGCAGGCCGCGCACATGGCCGGCAATAGCTCCCTCAACAGCATGGTAGGCACCTGAGCAGAGCCCGACGAGGATGGCGTTTGACGGATCGTCGGGCGATGCGGCGTGGAGTACGTCGAGGATGTCGTCCAGCGCCTCGGGTGAATAGACAACGTGCGGGACCTGATCAACTCGCATCGGACTGTCACCCACGCCGACCAGGTCGAAGCGGATGACACGGAAACCGGCTTCGGCCCAACGGCGAGCGAGCGTCACCCACAGGCGCGCCGGTCCGACGTGATCGATCTCTCCCGCGTTGAAGCAGAAGATCGTGGGCAATGCACCAGGGACCCCCAGCGCGTCCCGGCTCGCCTCATCGGCACTCAGAGTCACAAGTCGTTGATCGGCGTCATGGCGGGTAGTCATGATTCCGAACAGGTTTCTACGGCCGAGCACAACCGGGCGTTCGTCTATGGACACACCGTCTGTGGTGGTGCCGACAACGGCCAGGTTTCGCCCTACGGTATCGCTTTCGATCTCCACCATTGGATCTGCAGCGGGTACAGTAGCCAGCCAATCTGCAATGGTCGCAATGGTCGCTTCGGGCATGATCGTCGCGTGAGGAAGAACATCGACAAGATCTTCCTGCCCGGCAATTGGCAAGCGCAACACATTTGGCATGTCGAGACGCTCGTTCATGCGCCGGTCGCCCTTGCGACTGGACCGCATGAGCAAAAGGACTCTGTCGGCGAGTGGTCCCTCCTGGTTGGCGATTGCCACGGCTGACAGGTCCGCCACCGTCTCCTTGTCGTAGACGAGCCCGGGTGTCTCAATTGCGCCATCGTCATGGGACTTGGTACCCAGAGCTACTGACCACAGCGCGCTCTGCCCCCGGAGGAACGCCCGCCCGGAAGCACAGGGGTCCCACAAGACAAGGTCGTCAATGACGGCGGGCCCTGATCCGAACGTCTCGGCACTGAGGGTTGCACCGACACGCATGCCGACCACACCCAGTCGCCCGAGCCCCAGCCCCCGCATGAACTGCACCGCATGGCGAATGCTCGCCATCCACGCAGCGGTTCGCTCGGGATCCTCGTGTCGGCCGGCCGAGTCGCCGGTTCCGTCGTAATCAAATCGCAAGGCCACAAGACCTGACTCGGCCAGTCGATCTGCCAAGAGCCTGAAGGCGAGATGTGCACTCACCGCCTCAATACCCATAGTCGGGCAGAGCACCACGCCTCCACGGGCACTCCCGTCTTCCGGAACGTGCAGCCAACCGAACAGCGGGCGATCCTCGGGGCCGAACCACAGCGACTTCACGCGGTCACCTCGGTACTTCCGGTGTTCGACGTGGCCGGTCCGGCACCTTCGGCCACGGCGATACTCACCGGACTCTGCAAATTCAGGGCTCGGATCACCCCTATGGGCGGACGCTCATGGACATCTTCTCCGGATCGAACTCCGCCAGTCAGAGAGGCGGACCTTTCGGGATGCAGGCGGACTACCCGGGTCCCGCCAGGTTCGAGGTGGAACCACGAATCACTGGGGCGCCAGCCCGGTGCGTCGATCGCTACCGACTGGGCGAAGCGGCGGGTCGCCACGTGGAGATCCCACGAGCCTGCCGCCGCCGGGTGCGCGTGAGCGGTGAGCCCCAAATGACCTTCTACTTGTCGACAAGGTCCACCGGGTAACCAATGGACCTGACTGACGACTGTGGGATCGACCGCCGAGCGTTCGTCGGTTGAGGTCATATGTGCGGCACCCAACGCTAATGCTCCCTGCCCATCGGTCATCAACGACACCGAGACGACATCGTAGGTCAAAGGCCCAAATCGATAGGCGTAACTGATGTCGCGGAAGCCATCGAATAGCGCCGTCGCTTCAATCTCGATCCCTCCACGTGCCGGAATGACCACGATCTGCTGGCCGACTTCAGAGAGCAGCTCCCCCCGCTGATAGAGCGTCACCCGCACCGATCCGGTGAACTCCGCAGCGGTGTCGTTCAGAAGGTGGAGGCGGAGCCCATTGACTCCCTCGTCGGTCACCAGAACAGCAATCGGTGAGAAGACCCGCCTCAGTGCAAACCATGGGGCCTTGGGCCGGCCCAGCGCGTCAATGATCCCCCATCCCGGGCCGGGCATCAGGTCACGTAGGGCAATCAGCAGCCCCCCGGCACAGGGAGATCCTGGTCGGCGCCACTCGGAGAACACCCTGGCCATCACCTCGGCCACTGCGGCCCGCCCGAGATCGAGTGAACGCTCCGGGTTGAGGTGCCGCAGCATGTGCGCATCAATCCCGAACACCTGGTGCACATAGAACTCGCGTACATCTTCGAGGTCCAAAGCTCGCCCAGTGTCATGGTGCACTGATCGCTTCCACCCCGGGTCGTGCCCGGCACGGATCGCCCCACCGCATACCTCGTCCACCGTCTGTCGTTCGGGCGGTACCCCGAAGGCCAGCCCTTCGCTCATGAAACGCACGTTGGCGCGTCGGGCATCGTCAATTGGCCGAAGGAAGGTCCCGACTCCGAAGTAGTGGCTGACCCCGACATCGACGCGGAAGGGTAGGTCTCCCCCGGTGGGGCTCGACACCACATAGGGAACACCGGGCAGCAACTCTTCGGCCAGGCGTGGCAACTTCTCGGTCACCAGGGGAAAGGACCATTTCTCCCGGGACAGACCGAACATGGCGGCCTGTTCCTCCAGTTCCTGGCCGCCGCAGAGCACCATGAGCGATGGCCTCCCCCCAAGCTCCCCCAGGACTTGGGTGAGCTCAGTTCCGAGGTCTTCCTCAAAGGCTTCATCATCAGGCGGATCGAGATAGCCGAGCATGCAGTCCTGCCACACCATGATCCCGAGCTCGTCACAGAGATTCCAGAAGCGCTGATCCTCGTAGACGGTGCCCCCCGGGATCCGGACCATGTTCATCCCCGCTTCACGCACCAGGGATAGTGTGCGCAGGAGGTCTTCCTCGCTTGCGACCATTGTCACCGGATCAATCGGGAACCAGGCGGCACCTCGACAGAAGATGAGCTGCCCGTTCACCCTGAGTTCGAAGGCGCCATCTTCCCGATCGACTTCCACGGTACGAAAGCCGATATTGCCAAGATCCACCCGGACCTGCCGATCCGACTCCATCGCCATCCCGTACAGGGGCTGGGAGCCATGGGTGTGAGGCCACCAGCGCTCAGCCTGGGGTATCCGGACGGATCCCGATATCCGTACGTTCTGGCGCTGGTCGGGCGGGCCCACATCAAGTGGCCCGCTGGCTTCTCCCACATGGAGGACGTAGGTGTCGGACCCGCTGGGTTTGGCCACTCCAGATCCTTCAATGAGGAAGGAAACGTCGACGATGCCATCCCCTTTGGCATCAATGTGCGCGTGGACCTGCCTTTGCACGAACCGGATCGGTGCCGGAGGCTCCATACGCACCGGGCGCCAGGGACCAACGGGAGGAGGGGTGACTGTCCATCCGGGCTGACGGCCAAGCAACGTGGTACGGAACCATCGCAAGTTCTGATGGGTGGCCAGCATGGACTTCCAACGTGGACGCGGTCGCTTGGCGGCCAACAGGGGTGCCAGCGCGGCGCACCGTATGACCAGGACGTTCGTGTCACGCACGGCCACGTCGTATTCGTGGCCCACCAACATGTTCTCCGTGTGGCCGACATGATCCTGGTTGAGCCACACGTCCGCCACGGTGGCCACGCCACCGAGCAGGAGCCGGGCCGGAACCGGTGCGCCCGGGAACTCGCAGCGCCACCACCAATCCCGGCCGTCATAGTCGGCTTCGAGCAGTCCCGGAGTTCCGGCGGCCCGAAGCGCGCCCGCCGCGGTGCCCGGTACCGGCGCAGGTATCCATTCGGGATGAAGTTCAGCCAGCCCCGATGGGTCAGTCGCCGCACCGGGAGCCGTGGAACAGCAAGTCCAGGCGGCTGCGGCCAGGAAATCATCTGTCACCGTCTCACCGGCCATAGTGCGCTTCAAGACCGGCCATCGCCAACTCGTAGGCCCGGCTCATCTCCTCAAAGGTGCCGTGAAGGTCGACGGTTCGGCCACGGGACAAACGAGCCAAGGCGAACTGCAATGCCTTCGCCGCCGTGGCCACTGCCCTGAATTGTCCGGCGACGTACGTCAGGTCGTCGCCGTCACCTGAACCTGACCTGGCCCCGTCGTGGTGCGCCAGCCATTCGACGAAGGAACCCGCCAATTCAGCGGTGGCGCCACATTGTCGACATGTTCCGAAGGCGTAAAGATGGAAGGTCTCGATATCCTGACTCCCCAACCACTCCAGATCGTGCTGGAGACGTTGTTCGAAGCGGGCCATGGGATCATTGATGGGGCGTCGGGCCAGGTGCGCCTTCGTGAGTTCGACTGCCCGAGTCACCAGATCGGGATCGCCGCGACGCATTCGATCGAGGCGGACCGTCTCGACATACGGTGGCAAGGCAGTTGGGGCAGCGTAGGCCCGAAGGTGGAAGAGGCCGTCGAAATCGTCGCCCTCGAGCTCGAAGTATCCGGCGTTGTGAAAATAGGCCAGGCGGCGGCCCGAACGGTCGACACTGTTCGGCACAATGGTGCTTTTCCCATGAGCGATCTGATACGACACTCCACGAGTGTCAGGGAGAAACCAGGAGTCGGCCTCCATGGTCACAAGTCGCCCCATTTCCATCTGATCAACCACGTGGTCGAGAACGGGACGCCACACGTTCAATTCAGCCACTTCAAGGCCGAATACGGCGCGGAGGTCTTCCGGCGGAAACTTGAAGAATGTCCACTGGTCACCCTCGAAGTCGGTACTGAGTGTAAAGGCGGCGGCGGCCATGGGCTCGAGTCCGAGCGCGTGTAACACCTCAATCCAAAGATCGACATAGCAATTCGTCTCTGTCCATGTGCGTTCGGTTGCGTGCAGAGGATGATGTTGGTAGCTCGCCAATTCGAGCGGTAAGAGGCGAAGCTCGTTGTCGACGCTCACGGCCAAAGTTGCTCACGGGTCGCCGCCGGCCAATCCCGGGGCTGCGTCCCGTGGGTGCGCAACAAGGCCAACGTAATGCGGTCGAGTCCGAAACCAAAGCAACATGAATGGGCCACGTCGCCCGAGGCGGTCTCAATGCCAAAGGGTAAACCGAAGTGGTCGAGATGGCAGTTGGCCGAGGCGATCGCTGTTGGATAATCGGCAGAGTGAATAGGTGACACAATTTCGTACTTGAGGGTACCTTCGCGCTGATTGTTGGCCAGTATCTTTCCCACCCGACCGAAGAATGGATCGTTCGCCACCACGGACTCAACCACCAGGCCCAGGCCACTGAGGGTTTCGAGCCCGAGTTGCAGCCAGCGGTCCCGGTGATCGCGGGCGCCGTCGGCGTCGCCGACGTAAACAAGGTCATGCTGTCGAAAAGCTTGCATGCGAGCAGGGTCTACGCTCGGTTCGTGGCGGAAGCACCATCCCGAGACGTTGTAATGACCCCCCCCTTCCGGCATCGTTCCGCGTAGGGTCGGGTACAGCGGATGGCATACGGCCGGACAGAGCGTGACACCCGCTGGCACAAGCATGGTCGTCCACTCACCGCCGGACTCCGCCATGGCCAGCAGCTTCATGTGCTCCTTGTTATCCCCCATGAATGTGGAGACTGAGCCGATCATGTCAGGAAAAGAGGACAGATAGCCCGTCTGCTCAAAGATCTCGCGAGCCATAACAGGCGGAAACTTGTAGCCGATTGCACCTTCGGCTGCTGCGGCACGGTAAGCCAAGTCATCTACCGCATTCACAATCTCCTCGTAGACGCTTGACCGGCCATAGAGCCCATCGGTCCCGGTGAGGACGAGCAGTCCCGCGGCGACAAGGTCGTCCCGAAAGATCTGCCGGTCGGGCTCTGGACCCAGTTTGACTGCGTCACCGGGCTCCGATTGGGGCACACCATCCCCGGCCACGATCAATGCTCCCGGTGGATCAGCAACATCTGCGCGGTATTGCCGTAGATCCGATCGTTGTTCACCATCACGGCGGCACCATGGGCGTCGCGCAGAATTCGGCCCAGGCTGAATGGCGAGTCCTCCCGGTAGCCGGCCATGCCGCAGATCGCCATGGCCCGATTCACAATATCGACCACGAGCGTGGAGGAGGAGACCTTCAACGAATTCATGGCGATGGCAAAACCCATCCCGGCTAGGAGGTCTGGGTCACCACACTCTCGGTCGAAGCGCCGCGCCATGCCGTGAACGACTTCTTCCATCCGTTGCAGTTCCACCATCAATTCGGCAAGGCGAAGAGCGGCCGGTGGAGTGACTCCGGGCTTCTTGTGGGCCTCGGCCCGCACGAAGCGCCGAGCCCGGTCAGTCGCAGCCGTGGCCAGGCCGAGCCAGACCGAGCTCCAAAGTATGTGTGACACCGGCAACATGGTCTGGCTCAGAATGTCCGCATACGGATCGCTTAGTACGAGCCCTTCTTCGCCTTCGGCCACCAACCGAAAACCCAGGCTGCAGGTGCCGCGGAAGCCCAGAGTGTCCCAGCCGCTTGTGGGTTCCAGTGTCAGCCCAGGTGGTCGGCAGAGCACTAGTACCTGATCGTTCGGGGGGCTATCGGGGCCCCTTCTTGCAGTGGTGAGGACCGCATCTGCATATTCACCGTAGGAGATGACCGGAGTTTGCTTTTCAAGGCGGATGCGACCTGCGCCAGCGTGCTCCACGGCGCACATGCTGGTACGCACATCTCCACCGACGCCCGCTTCGGTGGTCGCCGAGGCGAGCAGCAGCTGGCGTTCGGTGACGTCCGCCAGGTAGTCGTGGAAGAGATCCGACCGACCATGCCGGACGATGCATGCCACTTGGATTTGGTGCATGGCGTAGATCATGGCGGTGGACGCACAATGCTGGCCCAATTCGAACACCACATCGGCGACTTGTCCCAATGTTGCTGGTGCAACCTCGGACCCTGTGGGAATCAGAATTGACAGAAGGGATTCGGCTCGGAGAGCCTCTATCGCCTCGTTGGGGAAACGCGCTGATCGATCCACTTCTGCGGCACTTGGTCCGGCAACCTCTGCCCCGATCCGTCCCGCTCGACGCGAGAACTCTCTACCGAAATCATTGGGGGCTGTCATCAGGTGTTCTCCGATTGCTAGGAGGCGGCCAGCTCGCTGAGCGCCGTCCGGATTGAAGAGATTGATTCGAACGTGCTCTTTCGAAGCATGCTCTCTGGAAACTCTACGTCCAGCTCGTCCTCGAGGGCGAGCATGACATTGACCGTCGCATGCGACGTCATTCCCGCCTGGTACAGGTCATCTTCGTCACGGATTGTCGACACGTCGACCGGGAGGCGGCCATGTTCGGCCAAGACGGCGCGAATCATTTCGTCCATGAACCCGCCCCAATGAAGGAGAGCCCGCCGATGTGCGAGCCACGCTCTTCACATTTTGGCTCCGCTTCGTGGCACATGGCGACGACGACAGCCGCACCCATATCTGCTTCGTGCGTGAGGCTCAGGCCTATTTCGGCGATCCCCGCTTGTTCAGCCAGGAACGCAGCATGACCGGAAAGCGAGATGCTGCACCAACCAGCGGCATGGCGGTGTACCTCAATGCATCGCCATGCCGGCTGATGGCCGGAGGGGCGAAGGACCTTGATGGTTGCCTCCTTGGCTGCGAATCGGGCCGCCAAACCTGCGGCCACGACCATTGGCGCCCCAATACAAGAGGCGATCTCGTGCTCGGTATAGACCCGCCGAAGATACCGGTCGCCAAATTTAGCGATACTTTCGGCCACTTGTCGCACCCCAACAACATCCGCACCGACACGAATTCCCGCACCCGTGCTCATTGAACCTTTACCCACACTCTTTTCGCTCCTCGGTCGAATCGGCATAGCAACTTCGCTGTGGAGCCGTGGGCCATCGACCTCCGTCCATGAGAGCCACCCCGTGAGGATCTGAGCATATCGGTGGCCAACCGGCGCAGCGAATCATTTGGTCCCGAGCCGCCAGCCGGATGAAACGATGCGAGGTTCCGTTCCAGAATGGGTTGACCTCGGTCAATCAGATGCATGACGGCGTCCCCATCAATTGGGTACATGGTCAACTGGTAACACGGCCCAGGCAAGATCTGGCTGGCCAGACGGTCCAGGCAGAGATCCGTGCCCTCCCGATGGCCGCCTCTCGTCAGCAGCGCATTGGAGAGAGCAGATCCCTGAACTGTTGGTGAGGGTGGCGGTGAAGTGAATCTTCCGCTGGACACTTTGCATTGAACGCGGGACCAGGTGCCACTCCGGTGTGCCCATCGCTCATGCGAAGGCGCAGTTCCAAGGGATGGTGGAAATCCAAGCTCAATGCTCCCTGGCAGCCATTTGGAAGATCTCCTCCAGGCCATCCACCATGACCTGTCCGGTGAAATGCGCGAGCACATGCGCTGTGCACGCCTGTGCCAGGGCTGGTTCGCGTTCTCGCCAAGCAACTACCGACTGCAATCGATCGGCCAGCGATGCACTGTCTCCCGGAATGAAGAGGAAGCGACTGAACTCCCCTTTCAACATTTCGGGAATGCCGCCTGTACGGGCCGCCACCACTGGGCGGCCCGTCGCCAACGCTTCAATCACAGCTCGAGGGAAGGCTTCCACCTTTGAGGGGACCACGACGACGTCAGCCGCATGGAGCGGTGTGATCACGTCTCGGCGACTCGGTGACCAGTGACATCCGCGCGAATCTCGACTCAAGAGCGACTTTTCATAAGCTGCTCCCTCCGCATCAGAGGCGGCTGAGCCCACCAGGAGGAGGCGATTGTCCTTCGGGTCCAGCTTGAGCAGTTTCCAAGCATCCAACAGCACCTCGACGCCCTTAATCGGCTCCAGTCGTCCGTAGAAAAGGGCCAGGAACCCGCCCTCAGGCAACCCCAGCATTCGGCGGGCTGGCCCGCGCATCTCCGCGCCGCCAAAGGGGTACGCGGTCGGTTCCACGCCGTTGTGCACCACCTCGATCCAACTGGGCTCGAGGCCTTCTGCCACCCATTTGTCTTTGATGAAATTTGAGACGGCGATGAATTTCGCCACTTGGGACCCCTTACGTCGTCCGCAACCTCCTGACCGAAAACCGTGCAGGTGGCACACCACCGGAGCCCGGGCCAAGCGCCCGGCCACCAGAGCACCCGCAATTTCTCCTGTCCGCTGCACGCAGATCACGTCGGGGCGGGAACTCAGTACTGCACGAATCAATGACACGAGGCGTCGACCGCTGTGAATAGGCCGTTTTCGAGAGAATCGGAAGGTCGGAACTTGCGTGACCTTCCGGCACACTTCTTGGAATTCCGAGTGGAGCTCGCCATCTTGCAGGTAGACCAGGTCGATCTCATGACCGCGCCGGGCCAATTCCCGACAGACGAACAACGTCTGGACTTCTACCCCCCCGATTGGAGCTAGTGATTCATCAAATATAAGGATCCTCATCGGTCAGGAGCTCTTGTCAGATCCACCGACCGCATCGAAAAGGACCCGTTCAACCCCGTCAACCATCCCCTCGATCTCGAATCGACCCGCAATATGGGCGCTGCACTGCAGTCCCAGGTCGGGCCGATCTTTGCGCCAGTCCACCAGGGAGGCCAAACGGTCAGCCAGCTCATCTTCCGAGGCCCGCTCGAACAGGAAGGATGCCATCTCCCCAGTAAGAGCTTCAGGAATACCTCCGACCCGGGAGGCCACCACCGGCAGGCCGGCGGCCATCCCCTCAAGGACAACCCTTGGGAAGGGCTCATCCCAGTTCGACGGTACTGCCACCACGTCAGCAGCCTGAAGCGGAGTCACCACGTCGCGTTGCATAGGCAACCAGGCGCACCCCGTTGGCGCCATGGCATGCAGCTCTCTCAACCGGGCTTGGGGGTCTGACACAAGTGACGGCGATCCGACGATCAGAAGGCGGGCTCGGTCCGCAGCCAGCCCCAGATGTCGCCATGCATTCAGAAGAACCTCTATCCCCTTCTCGGTGTCAAGACGCCCAAAGAAGAGGCACACGAATGCGTCGTCGGGCAGGCCCAATGCTCGGCGGGCTTTGGATCGCTGCTCAGCCGTGGCGGGCGGGTAGTCCTTCAAATTGACTCCGTTGTGCACCACGACCACCTTTTGGGGTGGAACCCCTGATTCGATGGCCCGGTCGCGAACGAACTCCGAGCACGCGATCAGCCGGTTGGCGTGTGACGCCAGGCGGGGAATCAAGCCCGTCTGGGTCCACCCGTGCAGGTGACAGACCACGGGCGAACGGGAAAGCATTCCGGAGAGCAATCCGAATGCCAGGTGATCCGGTTGGCTGATGTACACCACTTCCGGGTGTGCACGTACCGCGGCCCTCACCGCCGGCGTCAAACTGACAAGGTCACGCAGGGCTCGTTTCCGGGAAAATCGAAAAGTAGGGACTTGGGACATGGAGTGGCAGAACGATCGAAATTCAGGACCAAGGTCCCCGTCACGATTGAACAGCAGGTCAATCCGATGACCTCGTAGAGCCAACTCACGGCTCATCTGGAGAGTCTGCATCTCCACTCCACCGCCAATTGTGACCCACTTGGCACTCAGCACGAGTTGCATGCTTGGGAAGAC
>Ga0307374_10004330_pt1 | contig 23674 bp, 21 predicted proteins | sample OX3MG_FD_202532 | JGI IMG/M metagenome (GOLD analysis project Ga0307374, IMG submission 202532) | Soil microbial communities from Risofladan, Vaasa, Finland - OX-3 | ecosystem: Environmental > Terrestrial > Soil > Coastal area > Acid sulfate soil | place: Finland: Risofladan, Vaasa | collected... | reverse complement strand
AAGCCGTGCTCCCGATAGCTGGCGAGGACGAAGCGCAGGCGCTGTTTGTCGGCGATCGACTCGCGCTCGGTGATCTCCAGCACGATCGTCTCCGGATTCCGCTCCGCCCATCGTGCGAGGAGCAGCATGTGATCGACGGGGTGGATGGGATCGAGCAGCATCGCCGCCGAAACATTGAGGAAGAGCGGCGCATCATCCGGCAGGGCTGACGCCGCCGACATCGCGATCCTCCGGCAGATCCAGTCGACCTCCTTGGTGACGCCGCGGCGGTGCGCGAGCGCAAAGACATCCTCGACGCCGTCGAGCGGATCGCGAAGGCCGGGGACGCGCGCGAGAGCCTCGTATCCGAGCACCTTGTGGTCGGCGAGTCGCACGATCGGCTGGAAGGTGGCGCGGATGACGCGTTGCTTGCTGAGAATCGCGTCGAGCATCGCGCCGGCGTCGCCGCCGCCGTTGAGCAGCGTCGGCAGGGTTAGCTCACCAGCGACGACCACGCGATCACGACCCTCGTGCTTCGCGCGCGAGAGCGCCTCGTCCGCGGCCAGCCATAGCGCATGCACGCCGCCTGCACCTGCCGCCACGCCGGCGCTGATACGGGCCTTGCCGTGCGGCAGCGCGACGCCGTGCAGCGAGAGCCGCATGCGTTCGGCGATGGCGATCGCCTCCTCCTCGCTGGTTGCATCCATGATTGACACAAACTCGTCGCCGCCGATACGAAGCAATTGGTCGCCCGCGCGGAGCTGAGCGCGCAGCGTGCGTGCGACCTCGACGAGCAGCATGTCGCCCGCCTCATGACCGAACTCGTCGTTGAGCGGCTTCAGATGATCGACGTCGATCGCGACGACCGCGGTGGCGCCGGACATCTCGCCGAGCCGTTCCTCGAAGGCGCGCCGGTTGCCGACCTTGGTGAGCGGATCGGTCGTGGCGTGCATGGCCTTCTCCTCGAAGAGCCCCGCGCGCGCGACGGCGACCGCAGCCTCGTCGGCGATTGCCTCAACGACGGTCAGATCGTCGACATCCCACGTACCACGACGCGCGTGCGAGATGAGCGCGAGCACGCCGATCACCCGGCCGCCGGTGGCGCGCAGCGGCGCCGCGACGAAACTGCGCGAGCGACGCCCTCCGCCGAGGCTCTCGAGCTCGTCGAGGTGGGAATCGGGCATGGCGGCGTAGGCCTGCCTGATCTCGCGCGGGGTGCGCAGCAGACACGCAGCGCCGGTGGAGTAGACGCGCCCGATGACGCCTTCGCCGGCCCCCATGGTCACGAGCGGGCCGGCTGCCGGCGTCACGCCACCATGTCCGAGGATCAACGGAAGGGTTGCGAGCGCGCCGGAATCGGTGTCGAAGAGGAGCACCCGGCCCCACGTCGCGTCCGGGTAGGCCTCGTGGCAGCCGCTCAGCACGGCCGCCGCGACACCGCCGGAGTCGGTCGTGAGCCCCAGGCGTTGCGCGACGTCGGCGACAGCTCGCAGCCGGCGCGTCTGCGCCTGATAGTGACGCTCGGTGAGCGACCAGTTGAAGTAGGCGAGGACGCTGACGCCGATGACGAGGGCGTCGATCTGAATCAACTCCTTGACCCCGCCGCCGACCAGCATGCCGGACCACCACCACACTCCGGCGAGACCGGCGCACGATGCCAGCAGAATCGTCCAGAGGGTGATCTTCCGAGCTGACGGGTTGACGGTCAGCAGCACTGCGACGAAGCCGAGCACGATGAGCGGCACGGGGTGTTCCAGGCGCGGCTCCGCCAAGCCCAGGATGATCGTGCACAGCGCGACACTCGTCAGTCCCTGCACGAGCGCTGCTGTCGACAAACTGACGCGGGCAGCACGACGCAACCGGATCGTGATCTCGAGCATGACGGCCGCGACGACCACGACTTCGATCTCGACGAGCATCACGCGCGGGGGCAGCGCGGAATCGACCAGCTGCCACCCGGTTATTCCGAGCAGCACGCCTGTCGCGAGTATCGGCAGCCAGCGCCGGGCGGCGCTTTCCGTATGCATAACCCTCTCGGGTGCCCAGCGTATTCGGAAGCGTCCGGTAGGATTGACGCGTTACGGGCTTGTGTCGAATTTCTCGGTGATCAGGAACCCGCCACCGAGACAGTCCCGGTGAGCGCGGCGCCGATCGTCCGCTTCCCGTCCATCGGGGACAGCACCAATTGGGCGTTCCCGGCGTCCCCAGCCTTGAAGAAGAGTTGCACCGGCGCGCTCGACTGGCTCGTCAGCTCGCCCCCGCAGGCCGCCCCGTCCACGAACGGCTCTCTGTCGATGTTCTGGAAGATCGCGTCCACCGGTGTCAGTGGCCCCTTGACCACGGCGCTGACGCAGAGCCGGCTGACAACGGAGAAGCCGGTGTTGTCGATCGAGACGTCGATCTCGAGCTGCTTGCCCGCCGGCGCCGCGGCAGGGATCACGCCGCTGAGGTCCGCCATCGGATTCCCGGAGGTCGCAAACAGTGGAGCGATCACCCCGAGGAACAACCCGAGGAGGACGGCACCCGCCACAACGAGGAAGACGATCCGCGGATTGCCCTGGATCCAGCGCCTGATGCCTGCGATGACGCCCTCTCAGATCGTTGCCGGCGGGTGATACTCACCGAACACGGCACCTAGCGACCCACATATCTCGCCCAACGTCGCCTCCGCACGAACAGCGTCGAGGATGCGCGGCATGAGCGAGGCGTCGGGGCTCGTTGCCGCTTCGTGGATGGCCGTCAGCGACGCGTCGACCCCCGCGGCATCCCTCAGTGAGCGGTGTGCTGCGAGCCGGCGCGCCTGGTCCGCCATGACCCGCTCATCGGGTCTGAAGAGGAGCGGGGCACCCTCCTCCTCAGTCTCGGTGTGGCGATTTACGCCGACGATCACCTTGTCGCCGCTGGCGACGGCACGCTCGGTGCGGTACGCCTCGTCCTGGATGAGTTGCTGCATCCAGCCCGACTCGATGCAGGCGACCGCGCCGCCGCGAGCATCAACCTCCGCAAGCAGTGCCAGCGCGCGTCGCTCCAACTCATCGGTGAGCCACTCGACGTGGTAGGAGCCCGCAAGCGGGTCCACCGTGTTTGTGACTCCCGTCTCCTCCGCGATGATCTGCTGCGTGCGTACCGCGATGCGTTGAGCCTTCTCCGTCGGTATCGAAAGGGCCTCGTCGTAACAGGAGAGCGCGAGCGACTGGACGCCGCCCAGCACCGCCGCGAGCGCCTCGATCGCGGCCCGCACGATGTTGTTCTCGGGCTGTTGCGCAGTCAGCGTTGATCCACCGGTCTGCGTATGAGTCCGCAACATCAGCGACCTCGGATCGCGCGCGCCGAAGCGCTCCGCCATCACCCTCGCCCACATGCGTCGCAGCGCGCGGTACTTGGCGATCTCTTCGAAGAAATCGATGTGCGTGTTGAAGATCCACGAGAGCTTCGGCGCGAAGTCGTCAATGCCGACACCGCGCGCAACCGACGCTTCGACGTACGCGATCGCGTTGGCGATCGCAAACGCCATCTCCTGCACTGCGGTGCTCCCCGCCTCGCGGATGTGATACCCGGACAGCGAGATCGGATTGAATTTCGGTGCGTGCACCGTGCACCACGCGATGAGGTCGGCGGCCAGCCGCAATGACGGTCGCGGCGGATAGATGAACGTTCCGCGGGCGATGTACTCCTTGAGGACGTCGTTCTGAACCGTGCCCATGACAGACCGGGCATCGACGCCCTGACGTTCGGCGACGACGACGTACATCGCAACGAGCACCGGCGCCGGAGCGTTGATGGTCATCGATGTGCTCACGTCGCTGAGCGGGATGTCCGTGAAGAGATCCTGCATGTCGCGCACCGAGTCGATGGCGACACCCACCTGGCCCACCTCGCCGGCGCTGCGTGGATCGTCGCTGTCGAGACCCATCTGAGTCGGCAGGTCGAAGGCCACCGAGAGTCCCGGCTGTCCCTGCGCGAGCAGGTAGCGAAAACGCGCGTTGGCATCGGTGGCAGTTCCGAAACCCGCGTACTGGCGGATGCTCCAGAGACGCCCCCGGTACATCGTCGGCTGGATACCACGCGTGAAGGGAGGCTGACCGGGGAGGCCCTCGTCGCGCATCGCGTCATGGCCGGGGAGATCCTTCGCGGTGTACAGCGGCGCGACAGGGATGCCGCTGCCGGTCTCGAAAAGATCCTTTCGCTCAGCGTGCGCCATCAAAGCAGCATATACACTCCCCGCGATGGCGCTTCCGGTCACCCCACTGCTCGTCGAAGACGCGGCCGCGGCGCTTGCGTCCGGCGGCTGGCGGTACACGCAGCGTCAGCTCTACTACGCGACCTGCGCGCGCGCTGAAACACCCACCTCGAACGCCGCGTCCACTGGGGAGATCGGGCTCGGCGTCCTCTTGATTCTCGTTGGACTCATCCTCATCGGCATCAAGGTCGCGTTCGTGTTGCTCGTCTCACTTGGCGTTGCGCTCCTGCTCACCGGCGTCATCGGACGGCTGCGGCGGCCGGTGCTCATCGGACGCGTGCTCGCTGTCTCCTTCGACGAGTTCAGGACCCGGTTCGGCGACCTCAGGCCTGACGGACTCATCGATCCGGACGCAACGCTGGCGGCGCCCGATCCGAGCAGCGCGGACCAGACGACCGTCATCTGCGACACGCCGGACACCGCAAGCATGGTCGCGGCAAATCTCGCGCACGTGGATCTCGGCGTCGTCGCCGTGGTTGCCGCGAAGGATGGCAGCGCCGCGGCGCCCGACGGCAAAGCGATCGTCCTGCACGACGCATCCCCGCGTGGGTGCGCGCTGGTGCTCAACCTCCGCGACGAGGGCATCGCCGTCGAGGACGCAGGGCTGCGCCCGTCGGATGTCGATGGTCCGTCGCATCAGGTCATCGAGGGAGCGCCGGCGCGCCTGCCGCGAGACCTCAGCTCGCTGTTGCGCCCCGACGAGATCGACTGGCTGCTCAGCGGGCGCAGGGTGGAGGTCGCGACGCTGACGCCGGAGGTCGCGATGGATCACGTGCTCGCTGCGGTCAGACGGGTTGATCCGCCTCCCGGCGATGGTCGGCAGCCAGCCGGCTGAGGAGCTCAGGGTCGACCTCGGCGCCCGACACCGCGGCCACCTTGCATGCGGTCTCCGCGCGAAGGGTCGCTGTGCGACGGCCCTCCTCGAGCAGCGCTCGCTCCCCGACCACAGCACCCGGACCGACCTGCGCGACCGGGGCGCCGTCGACATCGACCGAGAGCACGCCGTCGAGTAGCACGTACATCTCATTCCCGGGCTGGCCCTGCTCGACAAGAGCCTGGCCCGCTTTGACCGTCTCGATGCGCGGTTTCGCGGACCCGCGCATGAGTCGCAGCGAGAGCTCGCGCTCGAGCGCGGTCTCGACCGCGGTCACGAGCGCCGGCGAGTCCTCATCGCCCCAGGGCGTGTGATCGCCGAACGCATGGTGCGACCAGCGCTTGAAATCGACGAGGCCGGACTTCATGACGAGGTTCCGCTCGCGGTCGTAGATCCAGTGACGTGGAAACGGGCTTGCGCCGGTGACCTCGTGTGTGGAGGACCCGTCAGCGAAGATCGTGAGGGACAGCGTCGTCCACGCCAGCGGAGCGGTCACCTGGACGAACGGAGGGTGGCTCACGCGGCGGGGCGCCGGAACGCCCGTGCGTCCACCCGCCGTCTGCGTGAAACGGACCCAGCCGTCACCCGTGACGGGCTCCTGCCGCCGGTCGGGAAACGCCACGGCGGCGAACGTCATGCCGCGACCACCGAGGCGGAGCGTGGTCGCGCCGATGTGGCCGCCGCCTGACTGTCCACAGTCTGTGATGCGCCCGCCGTCCACCTCGATCCATGCGCTCAACTCATTGGCGAAGCGGAACCGATCCGCCTCGCGAAGGGCGTCGAGCGCGTCGATGTGGTCCGGCGGCGGGTCGTCGTAGTGGGCCACACCCATCTCGAACGGCAGTCTTGTCATCCCTTCAATTGCTTCAGAGGGGATCCACGAAATTGACGTCACCGATGACTGGATACGCATGCTGATGTCCTCCGTGGTCGTGATCATCGCCCCCGCCCGAACCGGCGTCGAGGGTGCACGGACCACAGCCGACGGTGAGGACCGCACCCGGGGATCGTGGTGGCAGCCCCATTTCATCCTGCACCGGGCTGACTAGAGTGGGCCAATGCCCTCGGAAGCAATGATCCGCGTCGTCCTCGCGGACGACAATCTCATCGTCCGGGAAGGCGTTCGAGCGCTGCTCTCCATCGCGGGGGACCTCGAGGTCGTCGGCGTCGCCGGCGATTACGACGAACTGCTCGCGGGCGCTGCCGAGCACGTGCCGCAGGTGGTCGTCACCGATATCCGCATGCCACCGGACTTCACGGACGAGGGCATCCGCGCGGCGCGCATCGTGCGCATGCGCAATCCCGGCACGGGGGTCGTCATCCTGTCGCAGTACGACGAGCCCGAATACGCCATCGCGCTGCTCAGCGAAGGGGCAGCCGGCTACGCGTACCTCCTCAAGGACCGTGTCGGCGACGGCGATCAGCTCGCGCGAGCAGTGCGCGAGGTGAGCACCGGTGGTTCGATGCTCGACCCTCGCATCGTTGATGCGCTGACCAAACCCGTGAGCGAAGCGGGTGGGCTCAGCGGCCCCGAGGAGCGCCTGCTGCGCATGGTCGCCGAAGGCAAGCCGATCAAGGCGATCGCCGCCTCCCTGCACGCAACGCCGACCTCGGTCGGCGACGACGTCGAGCAGCTCTTCCTCAAGCTCGCGCAACAGGCCAGCGCCGGTACGCAGGGTGCACTCGACCGGTTGCGGTTGCTCCACAAGGTCATCGTCGATCGCGAGGAGCAGGGCGAGAGTCTGAGTCGCATGCTGCCGGGCGGCGTCGCCGAGCAGATGCGCGAGCGCGGCGTGGAACCGGGACGGACGGAGCGTCTCACCGTAACCGTGCTCATGTCCGATATTCGCGCGTACTCAACCATCGCCGAGGCGTCGGATCCCTCGGTGCTTGCAGGTCAGCTCAACGAGCATCGCGCCGCGATGAATCGTGCGGTGTTGGACGAGGGCGGCACGGTCATGCAGTTCGTCGGTGATGCGGTGATGGCGGTCTTCGGCGCGCCGTTGCCGCAGGCGGATCACGCACAGCGTTCCCTGGCCGCCGCGCTGGCGATGCATGCCGCGCAGGACCGCGTCAACGAGCGATGGGCGGCACAAGGCTTGCCGCCATTCCACATCGGCATCGGGCTGTCCACGGGAGACGTCGCTGCCGCACTGCTCGGGTCGGAGGAGCGCCTCGAATACTCGGTCGTGGGCGACGCCGTGAACCTCGCGCAGCGGTTGCAACAATGGGGCGAGGGCGGACAGACGGTGCTCAGTGAGCCGACGTACGACGCGCTGGTGGAGAAGCCGGCTGCAGAGCGCATCGAGCCGGCGCTGGTCAAAGGACGTCACACGCCGGTGGGCGCGTACCGCATCGGGATGGCGACGGCGTGAGCACACGCACCGTGTCGCGACTTGCGTGGAGCATCGCGTCACTCGGAGTCGCTCTTGGTGCCGGCACGGCCGCGCTGGCCGTGGCGAACCGCGGGTCCATCCACAGTTTCGGAGCCGCCAACCCGCTCGAGATAGTGATGTCGCTGACCTTTGCGCTCGTCGGCGGCTTGATCGCGTCGAAACGGCCGTGCAATTCGGTGGGGTGGCTCTTTCTGTTCATGGCGGTCGTCATGGGCGGGGGCGGAGTAGCCGCGCAGTACGCCCGCTTCGCGGTCTACACGTATCCCGGCGCCGGAGGGGCGCAATGGTCCCTGTGGTGGTCGAGTTTCTCGGAGCTGTTCGTGTATCCGGCAGGCGGCGCCACCGTGACGCTGCTGTTGATTCCCGACGGGCGCCTCCCTTCCAGCCGGTGGCGCCCGATGATCCCGGTCGCCGTGATCACCACGTTGCTGATCGCGATTGTGCTCGGGGCTCTGGGTGCAACACCGCTGGACGGTCCTGACAATCAGCCGCAATTCCCCAACCCGGTTGCCATCAGGACACTCGTCACCCTCGCGGATGGGCCGCTCGGATATCTGTGGATTGTTGGGACCGCCCTCCTGCTCGTGGCCGGAACGGCGCCGCTGGTGCGGCTTCGACGGGCACAGGGCGAGGAACGGGAGCAGTTGAAGTGGATTGCGTATGTCGTGGTGACCACTGTTCTGGCGACCCTAGCGGTCAGCCTCGGCTCTCTCGCGGCACCGCAGGCGAGCTTCGTTACGGACGACGCCTTGCTGGTCGTCAACATCCTCGGGTTTGCGGTTGGCCTCCCCGTCGCAATCGGCATCGCCGTGCTGAAGTATCGCCTCTACGACATTGACATCATCATCAGCCGGACGCTGGTGTACGGCTCACTTGCGGTATTCATCACGGCGGTGTATGTGGGCATCGCGGTGGGGATCGGGACGCTGATAGGCAGTGGAGGCAAGCCGAACCTTGCGCTGTCGATCCTGGCCACCGCGATCGTCGCCATCGGGTTCCAGCCTGTGCGCGAGCGCCTCCAGAGAATCGCGAACCGGCTCGTCTATGGGAAACGTGCGACACCATACGAGGTGTTGAGCGAGTTCTCGGGGCGGGTGGCGGAGGCGTACGCTGCCGACGAAGTGCTGCCGCGCATGGCGAGGGTGTTGCAGGAAGGAACGGGCGCGGAGTCGGCGACCGTTTGGTTGCGCGGGATGGCCGAACTTCGTCCTGCGGCGACATATCCAGACGGAGCCGCTGCACACCAGTCGCTGCCCCTGAGCAACGGATCACTGCCGACGCTGCCGCCCGCGACGCGGGCGGTGGAAGTGCGTCACCAGGGTGAAGTGCTCGGCGCACTGAGCGTCAGCAAGCGCAGGGGCGAAGCCTTGACGCCCATCGAGGACAAGCTCATCGACGACCTTGCGCAGCAAGCCGGGCTCGTGCTCAAGAACGTCGGACTGAGCGCCGACCTGCAGGCCCGGCTCGTTGAGCTGCGCGCGTCACGGCAGCGGTTGGTGAGCGCACAGGACCTGGAGCGCCGGCGTCTGGAACGCAACCTCCACGACGGCGCACAGCAACACCTGGTTGCACTGAAGGTGAAGCTCGGGCTCGCCGGGCTGCTCGTCGGCCGCGACCCGGCGAAAGCCGCGGCGACCCTGCAACAGCTCAAGGCTGATGCGGATGAGGCACTCGAGACGCTGCGAGATCTCGCTCGCGGAATCTACCCACCGTTGCTCGCCGACAAAGGACTTCGCGTCGCGCTGGAATCGCAGGCTCGCAAAGCAACGGTGCCGGTAACGGTCGAAGCCGAAGGCGTTGCCCGCTACTCGCAGGACGTCGAGGCGACGGTGTACTTCTGCGTTCTCGAGGCGCTGCAGAACGTGCAGAAGTATGCGATGGCGACGCACGTCGTCGTTCGTGTGCGTGCCGACGGTGGAACGCTCACCTTCAGCGTCACCGACGACGGGACCGGCTTCGACTCAGCCATCGCCAAGAAGGGCGCGGGCCTGACCAATATGGCCGACCGCATCGACGCACTCGGCGGCACCGTGGAGGTCACCTCACGTCCCGGCGCAGGGACCACGGTTCGTGGCGGGTTGCCGGCTCCGGCTCGCGACCCGGTCGCGGTCTGACGCGTTCTACCCCGCCGATGCAGCGGCCCAGGCTTCGATCAGCCGGTCGGGGCTGAACTCCGACTTCGAGATGAACCCTGCCGCTCCCGCCTCGGCCGCGCGTGGGCCGTATTCATCGGCTTCATACGTCGACAGCACGAGGACCACGACCGGTCGCGTAGCCTCGACTCCGGCGAGGATCTCCCTGGTCGCGTCGAGCCCGCTCATCCCGGGCAGGTTCACGTCCATCAAGACGAGATCGGGATGCAGCTCGCGCGCGGAGTTGACCGAGTCCTCACCGGTTTCGACCTCTCCCACCACCTCGAATCCGTCGGTGAGCTCCACGACCGTTCGAGCCACGTCGCGGAATGGTGCCTGGTCGTCGACGATCAACACCCGGACGCTCATCTGAGGTGTCCCATGCTGCCACGGTATCCCTCCCGTGTCGCCGCGGCAACCATGCACGCATCACTTGGTGGGTGATGCAGGCACCCGGACCGCAACCGGCTCGCCTATTCTCATCGCGTGCCGATCCGTGTGGTCCTCGCGGAGGACAACTACCTTCTCCGCGAAGGCATCCGTCAGCTGCTCGAAGCGTCCGACGAGATCGAGTTGCGCGCATCCTGCGCCGACCTCCCAGAGCTGGAGCGGGCGATCGAGGAGCACAGCCCGGCGGTGGTCATCACCGACATCCGCATGCCACCGACAGGCACCGACGAGGGGTTGCGCGCCGCCGAACGGCTGCGCATCGAGCGACCCGAGGTCGGTGTCGTCGTTCTCAGCCAGTACGCGGAACCCGAGTACGCGCTCGCGTTGCTCGAGAAAGGTGCGAGCGGCCGAGCCTATCTCCTCAAGGAGCGTGTCTCCGACATCGACCAGCTCGTGGGGGCGGTGCGCGAGGTCTCGCGCGGCGGCTCGGTGATCGATCCGCGTGTCGTCGAGACGCTCGTTGCCGCACGGAGCGCGGCCCGCAACTCGCCGATCGCCCAGCTGACGCCGCGCGAGCTGGACGTGCTGCAACAGGTCGCGATGGGCCGCAACAACGCGGGCATCGCCGCCGCGTTGTTCCTCACAGAACGGGCGGTGGAGAAGCACATCAACGCGATCTTCTCCAAGCTCGACTTGTCCGAGGAACCCGACGTGCACCGCCGCGTGAAAGCTGCGCTCGTCTACCTCGCCGCGCAGCAGTAGGTCAGTCCCGCTCCTGCGCGTCGTGGGCGCCGACGAGCACGGCCATGTTGCCCATCGGATGCAGGTTCTCGCGCATCAGCTGATGGGCGACGCCGACCTCATCGAATACGAACGTGCGTGACAGGCACGGGTCAACCTCGCCGCTGATGACCATGTCGTTGAAGGCGGCTGCCTCCTGATCGTTCGCGAAGTGCGAGCCCTGCAGCCGCTTCTGACGCATCCAGAGATAACGAAGATCCACCGCTGCGTGATAGCCGGTGGTGCCGGCGCAGATGACCACCATCCCGCCGTTCTCACACACGAACATCGACGTTGGAATCGTGGCCTCGCCCGGATGCTCGAAGACGATGCGCGGGTTGCGCCGCTCGCCGACGACATCCCAGAGCGCCTTGCCGAAGGCGCGCGCGCCCGCGGTCCACTCGCTGAACGCCGCATCGTCGCGCCAATCCGGGATGACGCCCCAGTGCGAAAAGTCGCGCCGGTCGATGTAGCCGCGCGCGCCGAGGTCGATGCAGTACCGGCCGCGTTCGGGCCCCGACGTGACGGCGACCGGGATCGCGCCCTTGGCCTTGGCGATCTGGATCGCCTGCGAACCGAGACCCCCCGATCCGCCCCAGATGAGCACCACGTCGCCCTCGCGAACCGTGTGCGGGTGCCACGAGCAGAGCATCCGGTATGCGGTGGCACCGACCAGCGTGCCCGCGGCCGCGGCAGCCCAGCTCAACTGCGGCGGCTTGCGGAGCAACTGATGTGCCTGCACGAGTGTGTACTGCGCAAAGCTCCCCCAATTCGTCTCGTACCCCCAGATCCGCGCGCTCGGGGCGATGATCGGATCGCCGCCCCCGGCAATCCACGGGTCGGCGGGATCCCACATGCCGCAATGAGCGACGACGTGGTCGCCGACCGCGACGCTGTCGACTCCCTCGCCGACCGCCCACACGATCCCGGAGGCATCGCTGCCTCCGATGTGAAACGGCTCGTGCGCGCCGGCTTTCAGGCGCGCCGCGATGACGTCGACCGGACGACCGAGGGCTGCCCAGACGTTGTTGTAATTGACACCCGCCGCCATCACATAGACGAGCGCCTCGCCCCGACCCGGCGTCGGAGTCGCAACCGTCTCCACCTCGAATGCCGTCTGCGGATCGCCGTACCGCTCCGGACGGATCAGCGACGCATGCATGTGCTCGGGCACGTCGCCGAGCGACGGCATCGTCCCGACATCAGTCGAATCCGGGCTCGGCATGTCGCTCGGACGATACACGGGGGCGGCCTTTCAACGCCCGTCAGCTTCCCTGGAAGTGCAGGTTGGTGAGCACGTAGTCGAACGACGGGCCCGTGGCGATGTAGAACGGCGCATCGCCGCTGGTGTCCGTCTCGCACCACATCTCGGCAACGAGTGTTGTGCTCCCGTGGGTTGCCGCGACGCCTTGCGCGCCCCGATGCGTCGAAGGTATCTGCGAGGTGCAGGCGGCGAGACCGAGCAACACGCGAGGCGCACCACGAGCAATCGACTCACGAGGGGCGAATCTTACGGACCCGGTCGATACCGCCACACCAACGGAAATGCCGCCGCCGCCGCGCCGAGACCGACCAGGCAGAGCACGCCTCCGGTGACGATCGCCACCTCCGCGCCGAAGGCGTTGGCGACGACGCCGGTCTCCACGTCGCCGAGGTACGGGCCGCCTGCAACGACCATGAAGTAGAGCGAGGTCAGGCGTCCGCGCAATTCGTTCGGTGCGATCCGCTGCATGATCGTCGTGCGGCACACGGCGCTGAAGCTGTCGGCTCCGCCGGCAACGGCGAGCAGGAGCAGGGCGACCCAGAGGCTCCGCGCGAACCCGAAGGCGACGACCGCGACACCCCACGCCGCGATCGAGACCACAATGATCCGGCCGAGGCGCCTGGAGCGCGCTGTCGGTCCGCTGATCAGGGCCGCCACCACCGCGCCGAAACCCGGCGCGGAATAGAGGAATCCGAGGCCCTGCGCGCCGGCGTGGAACGTGTTCGCGGCCAGCACCGGAAAGACCGCGCGCGGCAACCCGAAAATCATCGCCGCGAGGTCCATCGCGAAGGTGCCAAGGAGGATGGGCTGCTTGCGGGTGAAGTCGATGCCGCGCAGGATCGCCGCCAGAGGCCGCTCCCGCCGGGTGGGCGAGTGCCCCTGCGGCGGCAACAGGATGACGGCGACGAGTGCTGCGCTGAAGGTGACCACGTCCACCGAGTACGCCTCGGCGAGCCCGAAGTGCGCGATGACGAGGCCACCGATCGCGGGACCGGCGACGAGCGTCGTCTGGAACAGCACGATGTTGAGCGAGAGCGCTCCAGGGAGCTGGTCGCCGCCGACGAGGTTCGGGATGATCGCCGTGCGCGTCGGCGCATCGACGGCGCCGACCAGTGCCGCGAACGCGACGACGCCGTACAGCGCCAGGAGCGGTGGGTTGCCCGTGAACGCACCCAGTGCGAGCAGCCCCGAGCACAAAGTGAGGCAGAGCTGGGTGACGAGCAGCACCCGCCTGCGATCGAAGCGGTCGGCGATCGCTCCGCCGCCGAGGGACCCGGCGATGAGCGGGACCGCCTGTACGACGCCGAGTAAGCCGACGTCCAGCGCGGACTTTGTCAGCGCGTACACCTGGAATGGGACCGCGACCAGCGTGATCTGCCGCCCGATGAGCGAGATGAGCTGGCCGATGAAGAGCCGGCGGAACGGTCGCGACTCCCGTAGCGCGCGGGCGTCGACCGCCATGGAGCGGACCACCCGACCGGCCATCGGCCTGCGAGTCGGCGGAGGCGCCGGTTCCAGACCCGGTCCATCGGGCGCCGGCGGAGTCAGTTCGTCGGGCACGTCGTCCCCGACGGTGGGAGCGTGAGCCTGACGAGGTACGTTTGCTCGTAGGAGTCGGCGCACGTGCTCTTGCCGAACGAGACGTGCCCATCGCCGTCACGGGTCAGCAGGACGGAGCCCGGAAAGAACGGGATCGCGCCGAGCGCCCATCTGTACGGCGTGGCAGGATCACCGGTTGCGCCGACGAAGAGCAACGGTGCCGTTTCGACGGTGCGGAACGGCGCCGGCGGCGCATGGAACGGCCAGTACGCGCAGGCCAGATCGCCCCACACCATGGCGGCGCCGAAGTGTGGATCGATGGCATTCATGCGCTGCCCCTCGGAAACGTATGTCGACAACGTCGTGGGGACCGAGTTGTCCGCGCACGCAATCGCGATGTTGGCCTCGGCGAGCGGAGCGTACGTGCCGTCGCTGTGTCGTCCGACGTAGTCGTCAGCGGAGCCGAGCAGGAGGTCGCCGTTGCCGGACGCAGCCTGATTGATCGCATTGGCCAGCGCCTGCTCCAGGTTGCGATCCTCCGCCGGCTCGTAGAGGTACGTGAGGATGCCGGTGATCGCTTCGGCGCGTGTCAACGGCCGGCCGTTCACGATGAGCGGTGCTCGATCTGCCTGCGCGAGCACGCCCGCGATCGTCGCAGCAGGTGGTCGGCTGAAGCCGCATCCCTGCGCGCAGCCCGCCTCGAAGTCGGTGAGGTCATGCTCGAACGCGGTCGCCTGGTCGTCGGACGCGGGGAGCAGCGGAATCGTCGGGTTCTCGACTCCGTCAAGGACCATCGCGCGCACCTTGTCCGGGTACAGCGACGCATACGTTTCACCAAGGAAGGTCCCGTAGCTCAGCCCGAGATACGTGAGCGGCGCTCCACCGAGAGCGCGGCGCAATTCCTCGAGGTCGCGGGCCGTGTACTGAGTTCCAAGAAAGAGGAGCGTCCGCCCGGTCCTGGCGAGACACCCGGCAGCGAAGCGCTGCGACAGCGCGACGAGTGTCGCTTCACTCTGCGCGGTGTTGCCGATCGGATCGGCGGAGTAGTACTCGTCGAGGTCTGCACCGGGGAGGCAGTGTGCGGGCTCGCTCCGTCCTGTTCCTCGCGGGTCGAACGACACGATGTTGTACGACGCGCGCAGGCGGCTGAACCGGCTGGCCGCCTCGTTCAGGTAGTCGATCCCCGACTCGCCTGGACCACCCGGATTGACGACGATCGACCCGCTTGCTGCATTGACGGCGGGGAGCCGCGCGACGGCGATCGAGATGGTTGTCCCTGACGGATCGGCGTAGTCGAGCGGCACCGTCATCGTCGCGCACTGCAGACCGACGGCACCCGAGCATGGGCGGAAGCGAAGCCGCAGCACGGCCGGGAGCGTCAAGGGCGGCGGCACCGGGAGGGCGAGCGTCCCCAGTGTCGGTTCATCGGTGGGCGGCGGCGTCGGTGCCGCTGGGCTCGGGCTGCACCCGGCTGCGGCGCAGACCGCCGCCACGAGCGCGAAGCGCGTCCACACTCTGGGTAGCACCGGGGCAACGCTATCCTGTCCGCCGATGCGCCGGCGGCTCCCGTTCCCGATTGGTGCGCCATGACCGATCGCGATACCTGGGACCCGACCCAGTACGAGCGCTTTCGCAGCGAACGTGAACAGCCCTTCCACGACCTCGCGGCACTCATCACGAGACGGCCGGCGGGTCACGTGGTCGACCTGGGTTGCGGCACCGGCATGCTCACCGCGGCGCTGCACCGCGAGCTCGATGCGACGACGACGATCGGGGTTGACTCTTCGGATGCGATGCTCGAACGCGCGCGGAGCCTCGAAGTTTCCGGGCTGTCGTTCCTGCATGCCGACATGGGCGAGTGGGAGCCGGACGCACCCTTCAACGTCGTCTTCTCCAACGCGGCGCTGCATTGGTTGCCCGACCATCCGCGGCTCCTTGCGCGATTGACGCGGATGCTGGTGGCCGGTGGCGAGCTTGCAGTGCAGGTGCCGGCCAACTTCGATCACGTGTCGCACATGCTCGCTACCGAGGTCGCTCGTGAGGAACCGTTCGCCAGCGCCATGCATGGGTACACACGCACGTACTCCGTGCTCGCACCTGAGGCATACTCGACCCTCCTCCACGAACTCGGCTATGCCGCGCAATCCGTGCGCTTGCAGGTGTACGGGCACGTGCTCGAGTCCGCCGACGCGGTGGTGGAGTGGGTGAAGGGCACACTGCTCACCGATTACGAGGCGCGCATGCCCGAGTCATTGCACGAGGAGTTCGTTGCGCGCTATCGCGAACGTCTGAACGCTGCGCTCGGGGAGCAACGCCCGTATTTCTACGCGTTCAAGCGGATTCTGTTGTGGGGCCGGTTGGCCGGCGCGTGATGATGCAGATCAAGCGCCTCGACCTCGGGCACCTCTTCATTGAAAGGAGTCAGTGGCCGGTGCACGGCTACGTGATCCTGCATGATCAGCTCGGGACGATCCTCGTCGACACCGGCTGCGGCGGCCCGGACGAGGTCATGCGGTACTACTCCGTCGTCAACCGAACCGTTGCGCAGGCACTCGGGGAGCACGATCTCGCTCCGATCGATGTGACCATGGTGATCAACACGCACCTGCATTTCGATCACTGCGGGCAGAACCCGGCGTTCGATCATGCGCCATTGGTGGTCCAGCGGTCGGAACACGAGCGTATCTTTCGTGAGCGCGACGAGGTGACCGACTGGATCGAGGCGTCCGGCATGCGGTTTGAGCTGATCGACGGGGACGTCCAGCTCGCGGAGGATCTGCGCATCATCACGACACCGGGCCACACGTCGGGACATCAGTCGGTCATCGCGACGACGCCGTCCGGGACCGAATTGTTCATCGGCGATGCCGCATACACGCGCGCGATCTGGGACCACGCCAGTGTGTCGTCAAAGCTGCCGTCGGGCCAAGCCGCCGATACGGATTCCTGGCACCAGACTCTCGCGAGTCTCCGTGCGCGACAGCCGGAGAAGATCCACTTCTGCCACGACGCTTCCTGAGAGACGGACCCTAGTCGCCCCCGCCGCGATCCAACTCACGTACCACCGCGCGTCTCGTCCAACAGGCGTCAGCGATGACGCTGACAGCGTGGTCCCGATCGAAATACTCGCCGCGACCAAGTGCGATCGCCGCATCGGCGGCCACATTCGGGTTCGACGTCAGTCCCGGACTGGGGAGTGCGACGACAGGCCGCAACACGGTCCCGTCCGACAGCTCGAACCGGATGGGCTCGCCGCTCACGGCGCGGATCTCGAACGCTCCCTCGTGGTGACGCCGGTGGTGGAACCGGCAGAGCGATACGAGATTGTCCATGTCGGTGCGACCGCCATGAGCCCAGTGCTTGATGTGGTGTCCTTCGGCCCGCGGCGGAGGAACGCTGCATCCCGGAAACCGGCACCCTCGGTCACGAGCTTGCAACGCAAGACGCAGACGCGACGAGAGCACGCGATGTACTCGACTGACATCCAGCACCTTGCCGTCGCGCTCGAGAACGGACACGACATCGGAGTCGCAGCTGAGCCATTGCGCAGCATCGAACGGGAGCCAGGGCCCGTCTTCGATGTGGCAGCGCGCGGCCGGGTCGCGCGTGACGAGCGCCGTCTGATCAACGTGGACGACGACCTGGCGTGTCGGCGCGGGAGTTGGCGTCTTCGAGACGCTGGCGACCCACTCCTCGCACACGCGAACGAGCGCATCGCTGCGGAGCACGTCGCACGTCAACTCGGTGGGATCGTCGACCCCATCGACCGCACGGGGCGCTGAACGCAGCTCGGAGACGAGCGCTCCAGGCAGCTGCCTCGACCGCTGCCTGGAAGACCGCACCGTCCTCCCGGGGAAGCGCCGCCATCACCTGGAGCATCCCGTCGTCGCGCCACCACATCCGCAGGCTGCGCAGCTGGAGCGCGTGCCCGGCGAGGAGCGGGTCGGCAGCATCGAGTGCGCTTGCGACCGCACGACAGATCCTGCTCAGTTGACCACCCGAAGCGTTGAGCGCGACATCGAGCCAGACCTGCTCGTCCTCGGGGACGGCGACGCGCGTGACCTTCCGAACCTTGTCAAAGGACAGCCGGCCCTCGGCGAACGCCTCTGCGATCTGCGGCAACGCCTCGAGCGCGTGCCCGGTGCGAACCATCTCCGCTCCGGTTCCGACATCGACGCCGGCGTGAATCGAGAGCCAGTGCGCGCAGGATCGAAGGCCGACACCGAGCCAGCCGCCGACATCGTCGTACTCGGCACTCAACTGCACGAGCTCTGCGGTGGCGGCATGGATCTGCGCCGAGAGCTCCTCGATGCGGTGGCCGACATCCTCGCTGATGGTTTTGCTCACGCGAATACTATACCAAACATATGTTCGCAACCGTACGCATGGCGCCAGCCTCGGCACCCACTCCCCAGCCGTCCCGAATTGGTCCCGTCCAGCGGATCCGGTCGAGATCCCCTCAACTAAGCGACGGCGTTGATGATCTCCGGACGCAGACCTGGAAAGGACGCAAGATACTCGCGGCGGTCCTTCTTCAACTGCTCGACCAGGGCGCGGTACCCATCGATCCGGCCCTGACGCTCATACAGCTTGCGCGGCTGAAGAATCTCGGGGTCGTCGATCCCCGGGACCGACGTGGCGACCTCATAGCCGAAGTCCGGGTCCGTCTCCCATTCGATCGTGCCCTCGGCGATGCCCTTGACCATCGCGCTCGAGTACGTGATCGAGATCTTCTTGCCTCGCTCGTCGTCATCTCCGCCACCGACGCGACCGGTGTTGAGCAGGTAGACCGCGAAATTGCCGCTGTCCATGAGCTCGAGGAAGCGATTTCCCTGCTGCTCGTGGCGAAGGGGGAAGAACGGGTTGGTGCCGGGAACACGCAGGAACTTACCAGCCTCTTCCGCGCCACCGGCAGATGTACCGCGCGTCTCGCCGAGCATGAAGTACAGCGCAGCCTGCTCACGGTTCAGCCGCGCCACACCCGGAATGAGGTTCTCGTTGCGGTTGAGGATGAGGAAATGATCGACCGCGCTGACCTCGCGCGCGTCCGTGTGCCATCCGAGGGCGTCCATCTGAAAGACGGCGCGACCATTGGGCGTATAGGACGTATCGAAGAAGTCGACAACGCCGGCCTCATCCTGCGACACGTTCTCAAGGTACGTCTCCGACTTGCAGACGGCACCGTAGATGGTCGGTTCGTCAGCCGGATCGAGCGCGAACGTCTTCGCGAAGCAGCCGTTCTCGGTTGCCACGATGCGTCCCGCCGGATACAGCGCAACGAAGTCGTCCTGCACGGGTTTGCTGTCGTTCTGACGCGTGAAGGTCGTGGTGGTCTTGCCCGTTCCCGACAATCCGATGATCAGCAGCGCCTGATCCCCGCGAGCAGTCGGCACGACTTTGCAGCCGGCGTGCAGCGAGAGCCCACCCTGGTCGTACGTGAGCTTGTTCCACATGCGGAGTCCGCCTTTCTTGGACTCACCGAAGTAGTCGCTGTTGAGGACGCGCGTCACACCTGCCTCCAGGTCGACGGCGATCACGCGATCATTCGGATAGCCGGGCGCGTCGAGGTTGGGCGTGTAGATCACGGTCAGCAGTGGGTTGAAGTCCGAACCCGGGTTCTCAGCATCGAAGTAGAGCCAGCGCTGCATGCCCGCGATGTTCGCGTTGGCTGCTTCGATGAAGAGACGGGCTCCCACACGATGCTGGGTGTCGTTACCGATGTAGCCGTCGATGACGAGCATGTCCTGGTCACGGATGTACGCATCCTGGCGATCGGCGATCTTCTGTCCGTCGGCTCGGCTCATGGTCTGATCGGAGTGCTCCTCGGGTCGATCGGTGACCACGTATGTGCTGGCCTTGCTGCGCGAGACGACCCGGGTCTGCACGTTGTAGTTGTCGTACTCGGTGTGGCTCGCGTTGGGCATGCGCGACGTCAACTCGCGCAACTCCGCGGGCGACGGGTTCCAGCGGATGTTGCGAGCTGCGGGCAGGTTGCTCGCATGGGTCTTGATGACGTCGGTCATGACTCCTCCAATTTCCCTGACGGATTCCGTGGCGGCGTGACCCCCCGCTCGTCCACGTTCGTCTTTCCAGCCAGGTGTTTCCGGACCTCGCGAGCATAGCAAAGGGTCTCGCGCGTGGGCCGATTGGGCCGGTCTCCGCCTCATATGGTTGTAGGCTGTCGCTGATGACTCAAACCGCACCGGCTCCGATCGCTGAGGCCACCTCACTTCGCGAGAAGTCCTGGGTCTTCTTCAACGGCGAAATCGTTCGCTACGCGGATGCCAAGGTCGGCCTGCTGACGCACGGCCTCAACTACGGCACCGGCGTGTTCGAGGGCATCCGCGCCTACTGGAACGCCGATCGCGAGCAGCTGTATGCGCTGTCGCTCCCGCAGCACTTCGAGCGCATGCGGCAGAACACCCGCGTGCTGCAGATGACGATCCCCTGGAGCGTCGAGGAACTGATCGCAGCGACACTCGACCTCCTCCGGCGCAACGAGTATCGAGAGGACGTCTACATCCGGCCGCTCTCGTTCAAGGCCGCCGAGATCATCGGGGTCAAGCTTCACGATGTCCCCGACAGCTTCGCGATCGTGACTGCGCCGATGGGGCTGTACGTCGGCAACGGTGGGATCCGTTGCATGGTCTCGTCCTGGCGCCGCATCGATGACTCGATGGCCCCGGTCAGGACCAAGTGCACCGGCCTGTACGTCAACTCGGCACTGGCGAAAAGCGAAGCGCTGCAAGGCGGATTTGATGAGGCGATCATGCTGACGAGCGGTGGTCATGTCTCCGAGGGCAGCGCTGAGAACATCTTCATCGTCCGCCGCGGTGAGGTGCTCACCCCGCCACCGTCGGACAGCATTCTCGAGGGCATCACACGGGCGACGGTCATCCACGTGCTCCGCGAGGAACTCGGCCTCGAGGTCCGCGAGCGCACCATCGACCGCTCCGAGCTCTACATCTCCGATGAGGTGTTCATGGTCGGGACCGGCGCCCAGGTGGCGCCCGTCATCGAGATCGACCGCCGGCGTATCGGCGACGGCGAGCCCGGCCCGCTGACGATGCGCGTCCAGGACACGTACCACAAGGTCGTGACGGGTCGCGATCCGAAATACGCGGCCTGGCTGACGCCAGTCTACTGAGACAGAGCCGGGAACGTCTCCCGGATCACCTGCGCTGCCGCCCGGCGGAGGAGCGCCCGCGTCTGCCGGATCGGGTCGGTTGCGGCGCCCAACTCGTCGAGTGCGATGGCACGGTCGAACAGCTCAGGCAGACGGTCGGCGACCGTTCCGCACACCGCGACGCACGGGACACCCCATCGTTTCGCGCGTGCAGCGACCTCCGCAGGAGCCTTGCCGACCCTTGTTTGGACGTCCAGCCGACCCTCGCCGGTGAGGGCGAACGACGCGGCCGAGAGTGCGGCGTCGAGCCCGACAACGTCGCAGACGAGCGCGGCGCCGGGCAGCAGCCGCGCCCCGATCAGCGCCAGCCCGAATCCGCATCCGCCAGCCGCGCCGGCGCCGGGCAAGCCGGCGACATCGCCGGCAGGAAGCCCGCGAGCCACACCCGCGAGATGGTCGAGCGCGCGCTCCAGTCGCTCCACCTCTGCCGGAGACGCGCCCTTCTGCGCCGCGAACATGCGGGCGGCACCCTCCGCACCGAGGAGCGGGCTACGGATGTCGCATGCCACGTCGATCGAGCAGCGCGCCAGCGCCGGATGGACGTCGGAGAGGTCGATCGCGGTCAGGTCCTCGAGGCCGGCGCCGCCCGGGCCGATGTCCGCGCCGCGAGCATCGGTGAGCCGGACGCCGAGCGCCTGCAGCATGCCGGACCCACCGTCGGTGCAGGCGCTGCCGCCCATGCCGACGACGATCCGCGTGGTCCCCGCATCGAGTGCTCGACGGATCAGCTCGCCCGTGCCGCGCGACGTCGCGTGCAGCGCATCCATACGCGTGGGTCCCACGAGCCGCAGCCCTGATGCCTCGGCGAGCTCAACCACCGCAGTGGCCGCATCGAGGAGACCAAGTCGGGCGGTCACAGGCCGCCCGGCCGGACCGGTCACAGGGTGCCGGCTCACCTTCGATGCAGGGCGCGCCGCGAGCAGGACGTCGAGCGTTCCGTCGCCGCCGTCCGCCACGGGCAACTCGACGGCGCGCGCGCCCGAGTCGCGCACGCCAAGGGCCAGCGCTTTCGCGGCGGCTCGGGCGCTGAGCGTTCCTTTGAACGCGTTCGGCGCGCAGACCGCGACGGGCGTCGCGCTCAGGGGGCGGTGCGCGCCGCGGCGCACGCCGCGCAGGTGCCGTAGAAATCAAGCGCCGCGTGGTCGAGCGCGAATCCATACCCGCCGAGCACCGCGTCGATGAGCTGGTTGACGGCGGTGTCGTCGATCTCGGTCGTCGATCCGCAATGGCGGCAGACCAGGTGATGGTGATGGTTGTCGGCGCACGACGTGTAGACATGGATGTGGCCTTCAGCCTCAAAACGCTGCGCCAGCCCTGCATCGACCAGGAAGTCGAGGGTCCGGAACACGGTCGCGCGCCCCAGCTGAGGGTGCTCGGCGTGCAGTGTTTCGTACAGCTCCTGGGCGCTGACCGTATGCGCGGCCCGGGCCAGCGCCCCGGCAACGATCATCCGTTGCAGGGTGAGGCGGTGTCCCTGCGCGGCAAGCCGGTCGGCGACGCTCGTTGTCGCGGAGACGGCCATGAGTCAGCCCACCCGCCGGAGCCAGAGGTCCGGATGTCGCAACTCGTCGAGCGACGGCATCATCTCCGCGGATTCCCACACGCGATTGAGCGCGGTCAGCCCGGCGCGATCGAAAACAGCGACGGCGAACTGCTCGCCAACCTCGTATTGGCGCATCTTGATCTCGAGCCCGGTGATGGTGAGGATGAGACGCTCCATGGGACCGCGCTGGCGGCGGCGGCGCTGCATGGCGGCCTCGAGCTTGTCGGCGCCGCGAATCGCCTTCCGCCCGGCTCGGTGCATGAGGAAGTTGCTGTACCCCTCGAGCACGCTCATCACCGCCTGGACATGACTGATCGCGCGCAGTTGTCCGCGGACGGTGTCGGGAAGCTTGCGGACCATATCGCGTGACGGCAGCAGAGTCTCGCCGTCCGCCGAGAGGGCGTCGATCATGAGACCGCGCATGAGGTCCTGCAGGTGCTTACCCAGCCAGGGATGGAGCTCGAACTGCCACGCGTGCGTCAGCTCGTGGAGGATCAGCCAGGGGCGGAGATCGGTGTCGCCGAGTGAGAGGTCGCGCTCGATCCCGGCGATGTTGGGCTCCACCAGGTAGAGCGCGCTCGGCTGCTCGACGGCGCCGGGGTCGTCGACCAGGGAGAGCACCGGGTCGTACTGGCCGAGCACCCGCCGCGACATGAGGCCGAACAGCTCGCCGACGTAGCGGTCGAGCATTCGCCGGCTCATCCCGGTTGCGATCGACTCGGGCACGCGGGCACGCAGCCGCTCCACCGGCGCGAGCAGACGCTGGACCATCACGAGGTTCGCGTCGATGAACCCCGCGCGGTCCAGCGCGACGAATCGCGGGTAGGACGTCAGGGGCACCTGAGAGATCTCCGTCATCATCGGCGCCACCCGTGCGGCCATCTCCGTGTAGGCGGCCTCGAGTGCCGGCCGGTCGATGCTGCGCCCTTGGGCAACCCCGGTTCGCGACACCGCGATGCGCCGAACGTCCTCCCAATCGACGAGGCGACGCTGGGTTTTGACCTGCGGACGGAGGAGCACCCTGGCCGAGATGACGGCGCCGGCGCCGACGGCCCCAACCGTGAGCGCCCGGCGTACGACGTCTGATCGAGTTGTCGGGCTCATGCTTCGATCATACGGGTGACCGCTCGCAGACCCCGGCACTACATGGAGGAGCCTGACCGCCCGTCGATGTAGACCGGATGCTCAGGGGGCTTGCCTTCGAGCCAGTACGCGTCGAGGCGAGCGTCCGTCCATCCCCGCTCGCGGAGAAACGGCTCATCGAGAATCTGCTGCCCGGTGAGCGTGGGTGGCGCGGTCCCGACGATCTCCATCATCGCGTCGCAGAGGATCTCCGGCGAGCGCCACTGGC
>Ga0307374_10004329_pt1 | contig 23675 bp, 24 predicted proteins | sample OX3MG_FD_202532 | JGI IMG/M metagenome (GOLD analysis project Ga0307374, IMG submission 202532) | Soil microbial communities from Risofladan, Vaasa, Finland - OX-3 | ecosystem: Environmental > Terrestrial > Soil > Coastal area > Acid sulfate soil | place: Finland: Risofladan, Vaasa | collected... | reverse complement strand
ACTGACACGCCGAGTAACGAAAAAGGAAGCGAAGTCGTCGTCGACTTCACCATCCTCGGTTCACCCTTCATCGGTCTAAACGGTGGTCCCTACTTTGTCTTCAACGAAGCCGTTTCCTTTTGCCTCCCCTGCCAGGACCAGGCCGAGATCGACCACTACTGGAACCTTCTCGTCGCCGACGGGGGTGAGGAGGGTCGCTGTGGCTGGCTGAAAGACAAGTTCGGCGTCTCCTGGCAAGTCACCTCTCCGCACATGGAGCGCTATCTCGGAGGTCCCGACGCCAAAGGAGCCAAGGCCGCCACCGAGGCCATGCTGGCCATGACCAGGATCGTGCTCGAGGACCTGCGCGAAGCCTACGAAAGCGCGGCGAGCAAGTAACCGCAATGCCAGTCCTTGCGCGATCGGGGCCGGCGTCACGCCCACCGAAGTGGTCTCTGGCGAGAAAACCCCCGCGCCCTATCGAAGCGCGACCGCGAGGGCGGCGAAGTGCAGCCCGGCTCCAAGCAGGGTGAAGGCGTGAAAGAGCTCGTGATAGCCAAAGACCCGTGGCGAGAGTTTCGGCCACTTGGTGCCATAAAAAACTGCGCCCACCGAGTACGCGAGTCCTCCGGCGACGACGAGCCAGAAGCACGTCGGGCCGCCGCCTCGAAGGATCTGGGGCAAAACGCCGACCGCGGCCCAGCCGACGACCAGATAGGGCAACGTGTTCACCCACTTTGGCGTGTCCAACGCCAATTGGCGAATCGCAATGCCTACCGCCGCGCCACAGCCAATCACCACGAGGAGGACCACTCGAATCGTTCCGTGCATCGTGAGGCCCGCGATCGCCAGATACGAACCCGTGATCGCAAGAAAGATGGCCGAGTGATCAGCGCGCCTCCAGGCGCGGCGCTTCGCGGGCGTCCAGTTGACCCGATGAAAGAGGGCGCTCGTGAGCATCATGGCGTCGACACCGACGACGTAGCAAAGGATCCAAGCGACTTGACTCCACGTGCGAGCGCGAGCGAACAAGAGGGGCGACGCCAGCACCAGCACCACGGCTCCAATCGCGTGGAGCCAACCCCGCATCAGCGGTTTGACGCTCGGGGCAATCCTCACGGATGGAGTCGGCGTGGCCATAGCGCCACCCTAGAACGTGCTTGATTTTGTCGCCATCGCGATCGCGCTTCCGCAGGTCATGGCGAATTCGGAGATTACGCTCTCGGTATGCAGAAACGCTCCACTCCGATTCTTCGCGCCCGCCGGGTCCTGATTCTCATTGCCGCGCGTCCATGAGACGCTCGGCGTGGATCCTGACCGATCTCCTCTGCCTCGTCTTGTTCGTCGCGATTGGACGTTCGACGCACGATCATGGAGTCACGGCAGCGGGATTGCTGTCGACACTGTGGCCCTTCGCCCTCGGACTCGCGGCGGGTTGGTACCTCACCATTCGACGCGGTCGCTCGGGTCTGTCGTTTCGTGACGCCGCCGTCATCGTGATCGCCACCGTGGCAATTGGCATGATTTTTCGCGCGCTCTTCGGTCAAGGGACGGCCGTGGACTTCATCATCGTGGCTTTAGCGTTCGTGTCGCTCATGTTCGGAGGTTGGCGCCTCATGCTTCACTTGCGGCGGCGATCGCGCGCTTAACCCGCGGTGACGTCAGGTTCGACCGAGCGTCTTGGTCGCCGCGTCACGCACCCGCTTCACGGGATCGAGTAGCAAATCCGTCACCGCGGGGAAGGCTCCCCTGGATCGTTGACGTCGAATGACCCGCTGCGCCATTTCGCGCACCCGCCACGACTCGTGCGACAGCGCGTCAATGACGTGGGGCGCGGCGGCATCGTCCCACGTGTACGTGAGGGCCCGAAGCACCCATACGAGCGGCCAGTAACCCTCGACGCCACCGTCGCGATCCGACAACACGAGCTCGACGTGTTGGCCCGAGAGACCCACCAGATGTTCGGCATCGACCTCGCCCGCGTCCAGCACTTCCAAACAGCGATCAATCACCGACGATTGACCTCGCGACGCCACGAGACGGTTCACGGCCTCGCGAGGAGATTCGCCCCGGGGACCCGCCATCGTCGAAGTGTTGCATCCTGACCAGGAGAAGCCATTCATCGCGCCCCTCTTTCTAGGAGCGTGGCTTTACTATTTAAGTTATTTTGAAATCCATTGATATGATGTTTCGATGTCGACCCCCCCAGACGAACTGCCTTTGAACGTCGTGAAAGCGACCCTTTTCAAGTCACTCGGACACCCCGCCCGGATTCGAATCCTCGAACTTCTCGTCGAAGGCGAGCAGCCGGTCAGCCAATTGCTCGTGGCGACGGGCCTCGAACCGTCGTCGCTCTCCCAGCACCTGAACGTCGTGAAGAACAGCGGCCTGGTCGAGTCTCGCCGCCAGGGTAATGGCGTGACCTATCGCGTGACCGACCCCGCGGTGGGCGAACTCCTCGCCGCGGCGCGCTCAGTCCTAACCGCGACGCTCAGTCGGGCTCGTCAGACTTTGGAGGACCTCGTCGCGACGGAAGAGTCGTGACCATCACCCCGCCCTCCGAGCGCCTTCGCTCATCTCGTGACGAACGTCCCTCGCCCCGATCGGAATCGTTCGGGCGATTGGGTTGAGATCTTGAAGTCGAGCAATCCCCACGGAAAGTCAGTGCTGCGAACCCTCTTGTCACGCGCCAAAAGTGAGCCGGCGCCGACTCTACCGGAGGACCTGCTTCGCGTAGAAGTGCGAGGCTCGTTGCAGCTTCGACACGTGGACTCGGGATCGTGCAACGGTTGCGAGATCGAGATCGCTTCGGCGTTTGCCCCCACGTACGACGCCTCGCGCTACGGCGTGCGCCTGGTGGCCTCACCGCGCCACGCCGACGGTCTGCTCGTGACCGGCGTCGTCACGAAGAATATGAGCGAGCCTCTACGACGAGTGCTCGAAGCGACGCCGATCCCGCGAAAAGTAGTCGCCTGTGGTGACTGCGCGGTCAACGGTGGCGTCTTCAAGAACGGGCACGGTGTTGACAAGCCATTGAGCTCATTCACGGAGATCGACGTCGAGATTCCCGGTTGTCCGCCTCACCCCGACGCTATCGTCGCGGCACTTCGCCGACTGTCCAATCGATAGCCGTGGCACTCTTTGGCGTCGGACTCGCGAGCATCGGCCTGGGACTCCTCGCCGCCCTCCTGACCACCGGACGTCTGCGCTCCGTCGCGGTCGCGACCCTGGGTTCGCTCGGCTGTGTGCTCACCTTTCTGAGCGCCGTCGACGTGTTGAGAAGCGGTCAAGCGACCTCTTTTCACACCGCACAGATACTTCCTCTCGTGGGCGTGCGCTTCACCCTTGATCCCCTCGGCGCGCTCTTCATCGCCATGGTCTCTTTCGTGAGCATGGCCGTTCTCGTGTACAACGTTGGTTACGCTCACCACGTCGGGCGCAGCCGCGTCGCCCAATGCCTGCTCTTAATTTTCATCGCCTCGCTCATCGCCGTGCCGAGCGCGTCGAGCGTCGCGACCTTCATGTTCCTCTGGGAGTGCATGGCGCTGAGTTCCATGCTCCTCATCGTCATCGAACAGCGTCACCGCGTCGAAGCGCGTAGCGCCGCTCAATGGTACGGCGTCATCACCCAACTCGGCGCCGCGACGATCCTCATTGGGCTGTTGCTGGTGGCCATGCGAGGCGGCCAGTCCTTTGACGACATCCGCACGCACGCCGCCGCTCTTTCGCCGGGTCTTCGCTCCGTCGCCTTTCTCGCCACCTTGATTGGTTTTTCTTCGAAAGCGGGCGCGGTCCCCTTCCACGTCTGGCTCCCGAGGGCCCACCCCGAAGCGGCGAGCCCTGTTTCGGCCCTGATGTCGGGAGTGATGGTGGCCATGGGCGTCTACGGCATTCTTCGCGTCGGCGGCGACTTGCTCGGCGCGGGCGCCCTCTGGTGGTGGCTCGTCGTCCTCGCCCTGGGCACCCTGTCGGCGTTCTACGGCGCGCTTCACGCGACGACCAGTACGGATCTGAAACGACTGCTCGCGTACTCCACGATTGACATGCTGGGCCTGGTGCTCGTCGGCGTCGGTGCCGCCGGAGCGCTGCGAGCGACTGGTCAAGCGGGGATGGCGCAGCTGGCCCTTACCGGGGCACTCATGCTTCTTTTAGCCCACGCCGCCTTCAAAGGCGGGCTTTTCCTCGGCGCGGGTGCGATTGAACAAGCATCGGGGACTCGAGACCTCGACCAGCTGGGCGGCTTAATCCACCGAATTCCCGTCACGGCGACACTATTTGGACTCGGCGCCCTTTCGATCATGGCCGTGCCGGCACTGAGCGGTTTTTCGAGCGAGTGGCTCCTCCTTCAGGGGATGTTGCACGGTTTCGTGGACACGAACACTGCGACGCTGATCGGGCTGTTGACGGGAGTGACGGTCCTCGCCCTCACCGGAGGGCTCACCGCGGTGGCTTTCGTGAAGGTTCTCGGGGTCGGACTCCTCGGCCAGGCTCGCAGCCCGGGCGCCGCGAATGCCGTCGAAGTCCCTCGCAGCATGCAGATCGCGATGGGTCTCGTCGCTCTGCCCTCAGTCGCCTTCGGCGTCGTGCCGGGACTGATCGTCGCGCTGGTGCACCGAGCAGTGATCGTGGTGCAGCCCTCCTCCAGCTCGGGGCTGCACTCGGGAGCGGGTCTCGCGCTCTCCCAACTGCACGGAGCCATTGAACCGCTGTTCTTGCTGGGCGGGTTTCTCGGCGCCGTTGCCGTCGTTTGGTCGATTCGCCTCAGGCCCCGCCACCGCTCGCCCCGCGACGTCGCGGCGTGGCGCGGCGGCGGAGAAGAGCCTACGGCGCGGATGCAGTACACCGCGACCTCATTTGGCGAGCCACTCCAACGCGTCTTCGCCGACGTCTTGCGCCCTGAGATTGACGTCGAGGTCACCCACGAAGTGGAGTCGCGCTACTACGAGCAGGCCATCTCCTACGAGAGTCGAGTAAACGACGTCTTTGAGAGGCACGGCTATCTTCCTGTTCTTAAGTACGTGACCCTCTTTGGCCAGCGCGCACGCCGCCTCCAAAACGGCAGCATCCACCGGTACCTGGCCTTTGGGTTTATCGCCCTACTCGCCGCCCTGGTCGTTCTGGCGTGACACCGCTCCTCGTCTCTCCTTGGTACGCCGTCGGGGCGTCGTTCCTCCAGGTCGCGCTCGTCGCGCTCGGCGGTCCGCTCCTCTTGGGCCTCATGGCGAAGGTTCGCGCCCGGGCGGAGGGCCGCGTGGGCCCTCCGATACGTCAACCGTTACGCGACATTCGAAAACTCCTTCGCAAAGAGAGGCTCCGGCCGAATCATTCAAGCGCGGTATTGGCCCTGGCGCCGTACGTCGTGCTCGGGGCGACGACCCTCGCCGTGATCATCTCGCCCCTCGTGACGACCCATCCCTTGCTTCGCGACAGTTCTGACCTCTTCGTCGTCGTCTATCTCCTACTCACGGGCTCGGTCGCGATGGCACTCGCCGGACTCGACGTCGGCACCGCCTTTGGTGGCATGGGATCGAGCCGAGCCATGACCGTTGGTGCGCTCGCCGAGCCGGCACTTTTGGTGTCGGTCATCGCGCTCTCGATTCAGGCCAAGACCTCGAATCTGCCCGGCATCGTCACCTCGACGTTGAACCACCCGGCGTTCGCCTCGACGCCCACGCGGTTCTTGGCGCTGGTGGCGCTGGGCATCGTCGTGATCGCCGAGACCGGACGACTCCCCGTGGACAACCCCTCGACGCACCTCGAACTCACGATGATCCATGAGGCCATGACGCTCGAATACGCCGGTTCCGATCTTGGTCTGGTCACCTTGGGTTCCGCCATGAGGCTGGGCCTGCTCGTCGCACTACTCGTGAACCTCTTCTTTCCCTGGGGTATCGCCTCGACGGCGTCGATTCCGTTGTTGGGCGTCGCCGCGATCGCGCTCGCTGCCAAGGCGTCTTTCTTCGCCGTCGCCATCTCTTTGATCGAAGTACACAGCGCGAAACTTCGACTCTTCCGAGTCCCCGAACTGCTCGCCGCGGGATTCGTCTTTTCGGTCCTCGCCGTCATCACCGGACTGGCGACTCGATGAACACCTCCACCTACGTCGCCTGTCTCGAACTCTCGACGGGCGCGGTCTTGGTCTTTGCTCTCATGACGTTGTGGCGTCGCCAGGTCCGTGCGATCGTCACGATGCTTCGTTTCCAAGGCGTCTCGCTCTCGGTCGTCGCCGGGGTCTTGGCGGCTCACCAACACGACCTGGGACTGGCGATCACCGCGGCCATGGTCTTCGTGGTCAAGGCCATTGTGGTGCCTGAACTACTGGCGCGCGTCGCTCGCCTCGATCCCCACAGCCGCGAAACGACCCCGCTCATGAACGTGCCGGCTTCGCTGGTATCGGGCGCAGTCTTGATCGTCATCGCTTTCGCGGTGAGCACGTCGCTGACCGCGCTGGCGCCCACGGTGCCGACGCGCCTCGTCCCCATCGGGGTGGCCACGGTGCTGGTGGGCTATCTCATGTTGGTCACGCGCCGACGCGCCGTGTCGCAGATCGTGGGCCTGTTGATCGTCGACAACGGCATCGGACTCGCGACCTTCTTGCTGACCGCGGGCGTCCCCTTGGTCGTTGAGCTCGGATCGACCCTGGACGTACTGCTCGTCGTCGTGGTCCTTCGCCTCCTGGTCACGAACGTCGGGCATCGACTGAGTTCGCCCGACCTCGACGAGATGCGTGAGTTGCACGACTAGTGCTCGTACTCCTCACTCTCTTCGTACCCCTCGTCGTGGGCGTCGTCGCCCTCGCGGTTCCCTGGCGGCCCTGGGTGGGCTGGCTCAGCGCGGCCTCCTCGGTCTCCGTGCTCGCGTTCGGCATCGCGCTCTGCGTGAAGACGACCTCGGGCGTTGCCGTCGTCGCGTTGCGCGCGACGTACCGCGCGGACGCCCTAAGCGCCTTCATGGTCGTCATCATCGGCACCGTCTCGGTGCTCGCGACGTTGCAAACGTCTCGCGTCATGGCCCACGAAACGTCCCCACGCCACGCGAGCACGTACGTGGCGTTGATGCAGGCCTTCATCACGTGCATGTTGAGCGCTGTCTTAACCGCCAACCTGGGCATTCTGTGGGTGTCCATCGAGGCGACCACGATCGCGACGACGTTCCTCGTGAGCCACCACCGAACGCGAAAGGCCTTCGAGGCCTCATGGAAGTACGTGATCTTGTGCTCGGTGGGCATCGCGCTGGCCTTCCTCGGCACCGTCTTGATCTACTTTGCCGCGCTGCACGTGGGCACGGCGTCCAACGCCACCGCCTCGCTGAACTGGACCTCGTTGATGAAGGTCGCGCCTCATCTCAACCACGGCGTTATCCGGTTCGCGATCGCGCTCTTGGTGCTGGGCTACGGGACCAAAGTGGGCTTCGCTCCGATGCATAGCTGGCTCGCCGACGCGCACGGACAGTCACCCGCGCCCGTCTCGGCCCTCATGTCGGGCGTCTTGCTCGCCGTCGCGTTCTACGCACTCCTACGCTGCAAGGCCATCGCCGACGCGGCGCTCGGGCCGGCGTTTCCCCGCGCGCTCTTTTTGGTCGTGGGCCTCTTGTCGCTGATCGTCGCGGCCTCGCTGCTCATCGCCCAACGCGACTACAAGCGCATGCTCGCCTACTCAAGTGTTGAACACATGGGGCTCCTCGCCGTTGGCGCGGCGGCGGGCAGCCCCCTCGCCATCGCGGCCGTCCTCTTGCACATGCTGGGCCACGGTCTAACCAAGTCCGTACTCTTTCTGTCGGCCGGCGAGATCAGCCTCGCCGAAGGCACGACGGAAATCGCGGGCGTGAAATCGCTCCTCGCGCGCCGACCCGTGCTCGGAGCTCTCTTTGGCTGGGGACTCCTCGCGCTGGTCGGCCTCCCCCCATTTTCGATCTTTCTCAGTGAGTTCACGATGGCGCGAGCCGAAATCGACCAAGGACTGTGGTGGGCGGTGGCGATCTGTCTGGTCTGTGTGTCGCTCATTTTCGCCTCGATCACCACCCACGCTCGTCACATGTTGTTCGGCGACGGCCCACGCGAAACGAGCGCCCCTATCGCAGGAGTCGCCGTCCCGCTCGCGGGCGCGCTGGGTGTGTGCGTCGTCGTCGGCGTCTCGTCCTGGCCCTTGTTGTCACTGCTGCACGCCGCGGCGCACGTGGTGGCCCCATGAGCATCGGTACTCGAAGCACGGAGCGCCTCGACGCCGCGAATCTGCACGCGCGCGCGGGGGCGCTGCTCAGTGAAGGCTTTACGTTGGCGTGCGTCGCGGCCCACGACGACGTTGAGGTGCTGCGAATCGTGTACGTCTTCATCGCGCCACGCCCGGACCGACGCGTCGAGCTCAGCGTGAACGTCGACCCGCGCCACGCCAACGTACCCACTATCAGCGACCTCTCGTTCGCCGCGAGCCGTTTCGAACGAGAGTTCCACGACACTTTTGGAATCGTGCCCGACGGCCACGCGTTCCTGCGAGCTTTGGTGCGCCACGCCCACTGGCCCGAGACGTGGTACCCCATGCGCCATGGCGCCGGCCCCATGCCCGAACTCCCCGTGCGCTCACCCTCGTATCCCTTCATCGAGGTCGCCGGCGGGGGCGTCTACGAAATTCCGGTCGGCCCGATTCACGCGGGAATGATCGAACCTGGGCACTTTCGTTTCTCCGTCGTCGGCGAGACCATCGTCAAGATGACCGCTCGACTCTGGTTCGTCCATCGAGGAGTGGAGCGAATGTTTCAAGGACTTGACACCGACCAAGGCGTCGCGCTGGCCGAACGGGTGTCGGGCGACTGCGCCGTCGGCCACGCACTCGCCTACGCCATGGCGATCGAGGACGCCTGGGGCGTCGAACTCTCCCCTGACGCGCGGGCACTGCGCTCCCTGCTCTTGGAGATGGAGCGGCTCTATAACCACGTCACCGATTTAGGCGCCATGGCCAACGACGTCAGTTACGGCGTCGCGCACGCGCGAGCAATGCTGCTTCGAGAATCGCTGCTGAGAGTCAATGAATCTCTCACTGGCCATCGGCTCCTTCGCGGAGCGATCACGCCGGGGAGAACGGCACTCCGGCGCCTTCCCACGAAAGACGAGATCGCCGAGATCGAAAAAGAATTCGAGGCGATCGTCCACTTCACGCTCGCCAACACGGTCGTTCGCGATCGCTTCGAAGGTACGGCGGTGCTCTCCACGGCCGACGCACGCGCCATCGGCACCCTGGGCGTCGTAGCTCGCGCGTCCGGACTCGAAGTCGACGCGCGGCGTGACCACCCCTTCGCCCCACGCGAAACGGAAGTTCCCGTGTTGAATCAAACGGCCGGAGACGTTCTGGCTCGCTTCAACCAACGCGTAGAAGAGGTCCGACTCTCGCTGACGCTCATTCTTGAGGTCATCGATCAGGATCCTCGGCAAACGACCGTCGTCTCGTCGCCCGCGCCCGAAGCGAACTCTGGGCTCAGCATCGTCGAAGGCTGGCGGGGCATGATCGTCCACCGCGTCGAGCTCGATAATTCGGGGCGAATCACCCGATGTCGAATTGTCGATCCCTCGTTCTCGAACTGGCCCGCGCTGTCGACCTCCCTCGCCAACACGATCGTCCCCGACTTCCCCCTCGTCAACAAGAGCTTCAATCTCTCCTACGCCGGCAACGACCTCTAGCGACGCTCGTGCGGCGGCGCCGAGCAACGGTCACGTAAAGTCGTCCCATGTCGCCGCTGTCGTTGGTACTGGTGCTCGCGGGCACGGCGAGCGCGTTCGCGTGGCTGGCGTCGCTCGTCACCAAGGACTACTCCTGGGTCGATCGCGGTTGGTCCATCGTGCCGGTTGGGTACCTGTGGGTCTTCGCGGGGGCCGCGCACCTCAGAAATCCGCGCCTTGACCTGATGGCCGGGCTGGTCACGCTGTGGGGAGTACGACTTACCTACAACTTCGCGAGGAAGGGGGGCTACCGCGGCGTGGAGGACTACCGCTGGGCGATACTTCGACAACGAATGAGTCGACGCAAATTTCAACTCTTCAACTTCTTCTTCATCGTGCTCTACCAAAACTTCTTGCTCGTGCTCATCACGCTGCCCGCGCTCAGCGTGTACGAACACACGTCACGGCCCTTTGACGCGATGGACGTCGCACTCGGCGTCTTGTTCATCGTCCTGCTCCTCTATGAGACCATCGCCGACCAACAGCAGTGGAACTTTCAAACGCGCAAATCCCAAGAGCTCGCCGCGGGCGTGACGCCGGCGGTGCGCTTCTTGCAAAGTGGGCTCTTTCGCTACTCGCGCCACCCGAACTACTTCTTCGAAATTGCCCAGTGGTGGGTCGTCTTCGCGTTCGCCGTCGTGGCGTCGGGCTCGCTCTGGCAGTCGACGGTGCTCGGCGCGGTGCTCTTGACCCTGCTCTTCGTCGGCTCGACGCGCTTCACCGAAGAGATCACGCTTTCGCGCTACCCCGAGTACGCCGACTACCAGCGACGGACCCCACCCGTGATTCCGTGGTTTGTCGATCGCGACGCGGCGCCGAGCGTGGCACTCCTCTCAGAGTGAGCCAACAGTCGATGTTTCGCGTTAGGAACGCTTTTCCCGGGGGAGCAGCGCGAAGGGGCGCGACGAGATTCGCCGACGCCGCGACGGTCCCGCGCCCGTCAGCTACTCGACGTGACTAACAACATGGAGTCGGCGTGCGCGAGATACGGACAACTGGGATCCGACGCCAGCGGGTCGCCGAGCGTGGCGTAGGCGCGGGCCCTCGATCCCCCGCACAGATCGACGTCGCCGCAGGACTCGCAACCACCGCGAAACGATCCGGCGCGAATCTCGCGCAGCAGGGGGTGGTCGCGATAGATGCTGACGAGACCGTCTTGGCGAACGTTGCCGAGCGAGAGCGGGAGAAATCCCGACGCGAAAACGTCTCCCGTTGAGGAAACGAAGATGATCCCCTTGCCGTCCCTCGTCGCCACACTGGGCGCACGTACCGCTCGCGTGGGTTCGCCCAGACGCGCGACGAGCTCAGCGCGCATCGCCTCAAGGTACTTACTCGCTTCGTCAGTGACGCCGTTTAGAGCCCTATTTTTTACGGCGCGGCGAAAGTAGGGTGCCTCCACGGTGCGAACCGTCATGCCGTAGCGCGACGCGTCGACCAAGAACTCACAGACGTCCCCGATCTCTTCGGGGTTCAACTCGTAGTCTGACGAGGCGCGCCCGGTCGTGACGACGAAGAAAACCTCCCACACGTCTATCTCGAGGTCCACCAGCAGTGCGGCGATAGCCGAAAGTTCCTCGACGTTGTGGCGCATCACCGTCGTGTTCACCTGCACCGTGAAGCCGAGTCGTTTGAGCATCTTGAGCGAGTGAATCGTCGACTCGAAGTGGTCCGGCACCCCACGCACGCCTTCGTGGGTCGCCGCGATTGCTCCGTCGAGGCTCAGTGACACCGAGCGCACCCCGTGCTCGCGCAGCAACTCCATCGCGGCCACGTTCAACAGCGGCGTCACCGAAGGCGCCAGCGCGACGGGGACTCGCTTCTTGGCCGCGTAGTCCAAGACGATCAACAGGTCGCGGCGCTTCAAGCAGTCGCCGCCGGTCAGGATCAGAATCGGCCTCGGAGCGCCCAGCGAGGCCAACTCATCGATGAGCGCGAGACCCTCCTCGAGGGTCAGTTCATCAAGGGCGGGCTCGCGCTGGGCGCTCGCGCGGCAGTGGCGACAAGCAAGGTCACAGGCCTTGGTCATCTCCCAAAACACGAGGAGTGGGCGTTGATCGAAGCGAGCATCTCTGAGGGGGGCTTCCGGAACCAATTCGGACCTTTTGATGTTCACTTCGACGTGTTCGCCCACCCGACGAGTCTGGTGCGCTCCGGCACGAAGCCACTAGGGACCAATGTCACCTTTTGGACGATCTAGCCGCGCGAGGGCTCGCGCCACGTCGGGCGCGCGCTCGGGTCCCACGAGGCCACCCGCTCGAGGGCTCGCGCCGCGCGCAACAACGTCCACTCGTCGTGGGCGCGACCGACGAGGGCGGCGCCCACCGGGAGGCCGCCGACGAGTCCCATCGGCACACTCATGATCGGCCAACCGGCGATCGCTGAAGGGGTCGTCGCGCAACTCGCCGCGACCCCCGAGTGTCCACCGACGACGAGGTCACTCTTCCACGCCGGTCCGTAGGCGGGCGAGAGAATCACGTCCACGCCCTCGAGCCCTGGCGAGAGACACTCCTGAGTCGCCCACTGCACGTTGTTGAGTCGCGCGCGGCGATAGTCGTCCGTGTCGCGTCCGCCCGACGCGAGAGCCATGACGAAGAGCTCGTGGCCGAAGAACGCCAGCTCCGTGTCGGCGTGCTCTCGTTCAAAGGCCACCACGTCCTCCAGCGACTTGACACCCTCTCCCGGACGCGCCGCCAAGTAGTTCGTCAGGTCGTCGCGCAGCTCGGCGAGGAGGACCGTGAGTTCATCTCTTTCCACCTCGGGGGTCGGTGCGGGGACGGCGCGATCGAGCACTTCGTGTCCATCGCGGCGCAGGGACTCCGCGAGCTCCTTCGCCATCGCGTCCGTTGCCGGATGGTCCGCGATCCACGTCGTGGCGAAGGCGAAACGTAGCGGCGCCAAAGTGTCCACTGGGGTCGGTGTTGCGCACAACACCGAGTAGAGCGCCTCCACGTCGCGAACGTTCCGACCCATGGGTCCGGGACTGTCCTGGCTGGCGCTGATTGGCACCACGCGCTCTTGGGAGACGACCCCGACGGTGGGCTTTAACCCCACGACACCGTTGACCGACGCGGGACAGACGATCGAGCCATCGGTTTCCGTGCCGATGGCCAACGGCGCGAACCCGGCCGCCAGCGCGGCTCCCGAACCCGAGGAGGACCCCCCGGCGGAGCGGTCGAGCGCCCAGGGATTCGCGACCAGTCCCCCGCGTGCCGACCACCCGCTCGTCGAACGCGCGGAACGCATATTGGCCCACTCCGAGAGATTCGTCGACCCGAGCACGACGAGGCCCGCCTCGCGCAGCCTGGTCACCAGCGGCGCGTCGCGAGCCGGGCGTCGCGCGAGTGACGTGGAACCAGCGGCTGCGGGCAGCCCCGTCACTTCGATGTTGTCTTTGATCACGATCGGCACGCCGTGAAGGGGACCGCGCAGCGCCCCGGCGCGACGCTCGTCGTCCAGCCGAGTGGCCTGCTCGAGCGCGTCGTCGCTCAGCGAGGCCATCGCGCGAAGTTGGGTCGGAGTCGTCGCCCCGTCGAGTGCGCGAACTCGCTCGATCAGCGAAGCGACGAGCTCTCGCGAGCTCCAACGTCGGCTCTCCAGCGCTTCGGCGACGTCGAGCGCGCCCAGGTAGGCGAACGGAGCGCTTGGCGCGTGCGGTTCACTCATCGAATCAGCGTACCGAAACGAATGGTCGGATCTCACTCACGAGGGTGGTGCCGCGACCACGAATCCTGTTTCGTGCCTCTCGACGCGCCACCCCTCCCACGAGAGGCCCTCGAAGTTCGCGAGACCTTCGCGCAGAACGTGTCGAGCCACGACGCCCTTTACGGCTTTCGCCTCGTGACCAACGGCGCGCGCTCGATGCCGGTCCACGAAGGAGACCCGCACCAACGTCGCCGCTGCACGCAACGCCGAAAAGTCAAAAGCGCTCGCGTGCTCGCCGGGCAAGAGGTCCACGAGCGTCGCCTCGCCCACGTGCGCGGCCAGCACCTCACTCAACGGCGTTCTCCAGTAGCCGGAAAGCACGCCGAGCGATTTCAAGCGCACGCTCATCTTCAAGCGATAATCGGCGATGGCGTCGTTGGCGCTGGTAAGCCCGTAGAGGGCGGAGGGGATCAGTACACGCGAACGTTCCTCCGTATCGAGCGTGGCGGGTTCGAAGTGGCGCCACACCACCCCTTCGTAGCGGCGCCACGCCTCGAGCAGTGGCGCCGATCCCTCTAGATAGGCCCGTGTGGCGAGCAGCGCGCGTTCTCCCAGTTCTCCTCGAGCGTTAAAAATCCTCTCGCGTTCGGCTCGGGTGGCGCGTCGAAGGGACGTCTCCAACGCGGTCGCGACGCGCAGGCGAAACGTTGCGAGCGGCGCGTCGAAGGTGCCGAGCGACGGGGGCGCCCCACCCCCGGCCGCCTTCGCCTCGGAGGGCGGGAGCAGCACGAAAGGGGTCCCCGACACGACCTCCTAGGGTAACCGGCGCGTCGCGAGTCTCAGGCCGCCTTCAACGAATCCTTGGTGAGGCCAAAGGCTCGCAAGAAACTGCGCACCTTCATAACCTGGTCTTCGCTCAATTCACGAGTCTTCGATGACCCGAACGAGTAGGTCTCACCACCCACGGTCACGGCCCAATTGCCGCGATGCGTCTCGTGCACTTCACCGAAGCGACCCAGCAGCGAACAAACGTCGTGCCATTGGATGTTGTGATTCAGCGGAGGGCACAGAAGCTTCTGCGCCGTTGCACGATGATGGTGATCCAACTTGATCGACATAGTCAACCCCCTCAGCGAGACGAGCCTGTCTCCCTACGAGCACTATTTACCCTCTAGGAACCACTGTCAAGGACGCCGAGCAGTTCCACGTGCTCGGTCATGGGAAACAGGTCAAACGCGCGCAAATCTCGCAGTTGATAGCCCCCTTGCGCGAAACCCTTCAGGTCGCGCGCGAAGGTCGCGGGGTCGCACGAAACGTAGACCACGCGCCGGGGCGAACGTCCGGCGAGCGTCGCCGCCACTCCCCGGGCCAGACCCGTACGAGGGGGGTCCAGCACCACGAGGTCACCGGTCTGCACCGCGTCAGAGACCGAACGCGGACTCACCTGCCACTGGCGCACCTTGTGGGGAGCGAGTCCTTCGAGATTCGTTCGCGCGTCTCGAACGGCGCTCGCACTCGACTCAACTGCGGTGACTTTGCCCCGCGGCCCCACTACTCGAGCGAGCGCGACGCTGAAGAGTCCCACACCGCTGAAGAGGTCGACCACGTGATCGCCGGCGTTCGCGCCTAACGCATCGACCACGCCGGCCGTGAGCACGCCGGGCGCGTCGACGTGGGACTGCCAAAATGACGCGGCGCTGACGTTGAGAACGGTCCCGGCCACACTGGGTCGCGATAGCGTCGTTGGATCCTTGGGCTGGTTCGCCAGGGTGCGGATCTCGAAGAACTGCCCACGCATGCCTTCGCGCCACGCCACCGCGAATGCCGGGCCGTCGCCGATCGCGCGCAACTCCACGTCAGAGAAGCCTCGCCAACGGTGTTGAAAGGCTTCGGCGAGCGTCGCCGACGCGATCCAGCACGCCTCGAGCGTCACGACGTCGTGGGAGCGGTACTCGCGTAGGCCGAGGTAGCCGTCTTCGTCGACGACGCAGCGAATCCTCGTGCGCGACCCCTGGGCCGGGGAAGGGGCCGGTTCGACCACGACGTCGAGGTCGAGGCCGGCGACGCGACGAAGCTGCTCGGCGACCAGGGAGCTCTTCCACGCCAGCTGCGCGTCGCGCGACGCGTGCTGCAGGTCACAGCCCCCGCAGCCGCCCGGGTGCGCGTACTGGCACGGCGCGGACACGCGCTCGGGGCTCGCCTCGAGCACCTCTACCGCGTCGGCGCGCAGGAACTTCGCGGTCTCGGCCGTCACGCGAACGCGCACGAGCTCGCCCACCAGAGCGTGGCGGATGAAGACCACTCGCCCGTCGCTCGCGCGCCCGACGCCCCCGCCGACGGCCGGCCGCTCGACTCGAATCGCGTCGGTCCCCGGGTCGAAACTCACGATCTAGGCGGCTCGCTGAAGAAAGAGGTCCACCAGGGAGAGCGCGCGCAGGCGCGCCCCGGGGGTCTCGCGCGCGGTCTCCTCCAGTAACGCCTCGACGTCCAGACCCAGGTCACGCGACTCGTGGGGATCGGCGGCGAGCCATTCGGCTAACTGTGACTCGTCGATCTCGGGGTGGAACTGCACGCCGACGTTTCTTCCTATCGCGAAGGCCTGCACGGCGAGCGGCGATGTCGCCCAGATCTCGGCGTGATCGGGAAGCGAGCACGCGTCGAAATGGAATTCGAACCAGGGCCCCGGCGGCAACGCCACCCCTTCGGCGACGTCGACGTTGAACCACCCCACCTCGCCGGTTTGGGCCCGCGAGACGACGCCGCCGTGGTGGCGACAGAGCGCCTGAGCGCCAAAACAGATACCCAGAATCGGAATCTCGCGCTGGTCCGCTTGCGCGATGAGCGCCAGTTCGCGGCCGAACCAGGCGGCCTCGACTTCGTGGTCGTAGACCGCGCACTTCGAGCCGAGGATGACGAGGAGGTCTACACCGTCCAGGGAAGGGGTCGGGCTCGATGCGTCCATCAAGGCGACGAGCAGCTCGTAGCCCCGCGTCGCCAAGGCGTCGCCGATGAGACCAGGGCGATCCTCTTCGTGGTGGCGAAGTACCAAAGCGCGCTTCATGCACGTGAACTCTAGTGAAATCGCCTCAGGCCCCCGGCAGCGACCAACCCATCGAGGTCGCGATGTCGCGACAGGTGGGACAGAGGGGGTAACGCTGGGGGTCTCTACCCGGAACCCAGACCTTGCCGCAGAGCGCACGCACCGGCGTGGCGTTGATCATTCCCTCCACGACGGAGTTCTCGAGGGGCACGAACTCGCCGTCCTTTGGGGTGTAGCCCTCGAGCACGATGTGGGTGAAGCGATCGTGGTCACCTTCGTCGAGCGCGGTGACTTCGTGGACGAGTAACTCAGTTTGACCCTCGGTGCTCACGCCCTCAGAATAGTGAACTCGCTAAGGTGCTTCGCGATGCCTCGACGTCGCCGCCCGCTGCCCGCCAAGCGCTCCCTGGGGCGCGTCACGAGCCACTTCACGCGCGAGGGCACACCCAAGACGAGCTATCGCACCCGACAAGAGGCCGAGCAGTCCGCGAGATTGGCGTGGACCATGAACGGGGTCGACCTCGACGCGTATCGATGCGACTACTGCCATCAGTGGCACATGGGCAAACGATTCCGTGACGATTAGCGGCGACGGAGAAAACCGGGCAGTATGGAGGGGACCCGAAACGAAAGGTTCACCATGTCGGTGCAGGCGTACATTTTGATCCAGTCCGAAATCGGTTCGAGCGAGGCCGTCGTGCTCGCGACGCGCGCCGTGCCCGGAGTGCTGGAGTCCTTCGAAGTCACCGGTCCCTACGACGTCATCGTGCGCTGCGAGGCGGCAAGTGTCGACGACCTCGGCAAGTTCATCGTGGGCGCCATTCAAAAGGTGCCCGGCATCACGCGCACCCTCACGTGTCCGGTCGTGAATATCTAACCGAAGGCTCCCGCCACTCGGAGTTGCTCGAGTCGCTCTTCGCTGATGCCCCAGGCCTTAAGCCCCTCGCGCGTACCCGCGCCCGCGGCGGTGGGCGGGCGCGAACGTTCGCTCTTCGTCCGCGAAAAGCGCGGAGCCGGATTAGGTTCGGCCCGGTCGCCGTCCAACGCGAAGACGCTTCGCTCGGTGTTGTAGGGATGACGGGCCGCTTCGCGCGGCGAAAGCACGGGCGTCACGCACGCGTCCACGTTCTCAAAGATCGCTGTCCACTCGTCGCGCGTCTTGGAAAGAAAAATCGTCGCGAAGCGACGCTTCACGTCGGGCCAACGCGCTCGATCAAACTGCGCGGGCAGCTCCTCGGCCGAGAGCGCCAGGCCCTCGAGCAGCGCCGCGTAGAACTTCGCTTCGATCGCGCCCACCGACACGAAGCCTCCGTCACTCGTCTCGTAGACGTCGTAAAACGGGGCACCCGAGTCCAGGATGTTAGCGCCGCGCTCCTCGTTCCAGAAGCCCGCGTTCAAAAACGAGTGCAGCATCGCCGTCAGTGACGCCGAGCCGTCGACCATCGCCGCGTCCACGACCTGGCCCTGGCCGCTTCTCGAAGCTTCGATGAGTGCCGCGAGCACGCCCATGACCAAGAAGAGCGACCCTCCCCCGAAGTCGCCGACCAGGTTGAGGGGAGCCACGGGAGGCTCGCCAGCCCGGCCAATGGGCCAGAGAGCTCCCGAAACGGCGACGTAATTGATGTCGTGGCCCGCTCGCTGGGCGAGGGGCCCGCTTTGCCCATACCCGGTCATACGTCCATAGACGAGGCGCGGATTGCGAGCCTGACAGGCGTCGGGCCCGACCCCCAGGCGCTCGGCCACGCCGGGTCGAAAACCTTCGATGAGTACGTCGGCCTGCTCACAGAGCTCGAGCACCAAATCACGACCCGCGTGAGTCTTGAGGTCCAGAGCCACCGACGCGCGGCCTCGGTTCAAGATCTCCCACGTGGGCTCGGAGGTGGCGTCAATGTCGCCGCGCTCCAGGCGCAAGACCTCGGCACCGAGGTCCGCGAGGAGCATGCACGCGTAGGGACCGGGTCCGATCCCGGCCAGCTCGATGATCTTGACGCCGCTGAGTGGTCCCATCGCGGACAGTGTAGGTTCGCGCGACCCGCGGACCTAATCCCACCACAGGTCGTGGCCCAAGACGCCCCGAGCGATCAAGCCCAATTGCACTTGGCTCGTGCCCTCGACGATCGTGAGTTGACGCGCGTCGCGGTAGAACTGCTCCGTGGGATGGTCTTCCATATAGCCCGCCGCGCCCAAGAGCTGCACCGCGAGTCCAGAGGCCTTCACGGCGACTTCCGAGGCGTAGTACTTACACATCGACAGCATCGGCACGTACTCCTTGGTGAAGCGACCCTGATCGGCCAGCCAAGCGGCGCGATACGTCAAGAGGCGCGCGGCCTCGATTTCGGTCGCGCACTTGGCGATCTCCCACTGAATGCCCTGAAACTCGGCGATGGTCTTGCCGAAGGCCGCACGCGCCTTCACGTACTCGGTGGCGTACATCAGGGCCCCTTCGGCAAGCCCGATGCCGCGCGCCGCCACGATTGGTCGCATGGCGTTGAGTGACTGCATCGCGAGCGCGAAACCACCGCCAATGACTTGGTTCGGCGCGACCGCCACCTGATCGAAGACGATCTCAGTGGTGTCGATGCCCTTCACGCCCATCTTCTTGTCGACACGCGGTCGCGTCACCCCCGTCGCGTTGGCGTCAACGAGATAGACACCGATGTCCGCGTGATGGCGCGCCCGCGGGTCACCCGACTTGGCGAAAACGACGAACCAATCGGCCTGCATTCCGCCCGAGATCCAACACTTCGTACCACTCAAGAGATATCCCCCCGGTACCGAAGGATCCGCGACGACGTGCGTCGTGATACCCGCCACGTCCGAGCCAGCGCCTGGCTCGGAGAGACAAAAAGCCGCGCGTTGCGTTCCGTTCGCGATACCTGGCAGGTAGCGCAACTTCTGCTCTTCACTCCCCGCGATCATGACCGGGCCGGTAGGCAGGCGCGTCAAGAGGAGCATGAGGCCAAGAACGTTGGAGTATTTGGTCACCTCTTCGATCGCGATCGTCAGCCCCAAGATCCCCGCGCCCGATCCGCCGTACTCCTCGGGAATGCAAAGTCCCAGCAGGTCGGCCTTACGGAACTCCTGAAAGATGTCCTCGGGATACTCTCCGCTCTGGTCGATCTGTCGCGCGCGCGGCTTGATCTTCTCCTGGGCGAGGCGGCGTACGGATTGTTGGAGCAATTGAAGCTCTTCGGGTAGGGCAAAGTCCATACTTAGCAAGTTAGTTCCGAGCCTGTGCCAACATTGCCCGATGAGTTCCTTTGAGCGCGCCGGGGCGTGGCGCGCCCTATCCACGCGACGCTTCGACCTCGTCGTGATCGGGGCCGGGATGACCGGCGCGGGCGTCGCGCTCGACGCCGCTTCGAGGGGACTTTCGGTCGCGCTCGTGGACGCGGGCGACTTCGCCTCGGGTACGAGCTCGAAGTCCTCGAAAATGGTGCACGGCGGACTTCGTTACCTGCAGCAACGTGAATTTCGACTGGTCTATGAGAACCTGCGCGAACGTCAGCGACTGCTCGAAAACGTCCCCTACCTGGTGACCCCCTTGCCGTTCCTCATTCCGATATTCACCAGGAATAACCTCCTCTCCAAGTCGCTCGTCAAGGGCTACGCGACCGCGCTGCGCCTCTACGACTGGTCTGGAGGGTGGCGAATCGGGCATCGCTACCGCCGCGTGAGCAAAGAAGAGGCACTCACGCACCTTCCGACGCTGAAGACCTCCACCCTCGCGGCGGGTTTTCTCTACTACGACGCCCGCGGCGACGACGCGCGCGTGGCCCTGACCCTCGCCAAGAGCGCGGTGGACTTTGGCGCGATCGCCTTGAACTACGTTCGCGTCATCGCCGTGTCCAAAGATGAATCGGGACGCGTTCGTTCGGTACGCCTGCGCGACGAGCGAAGCGGTGACGAGCGCGAGGTCGCGACCACCTGCGTGGTCAACGCGACGGGTGTGTGGGCCGACGAGATCTTTGAAATGACCGAGAAGAGTGACTCGCACCAGATCACCCCCGCCAAAGGAGTTCACGTCAGCGTCGCGCGCGATCGCCTCCCCGCCGACGTCGCCGCCGTTTTCAACGTGCCCGGTGATCGACGCAGCGTCTTCGTCGTGCCCTTCGACGACGCTCCCTACACCTTCATCGGGACCACCGACACGCCCTACGACGGCGAGCTCGACGAACCCCTCGCCACTGCGCCGGACATTGCGTACCTCCTCAACGCGGTCAACGCGGCCACGACGTCTGACCTCGGGGTCCAAGACGTCACGGGCGTGTGGGCCGGGCTTCGCCCCCTTCTCGCGCCCAAGGACGGCGAGGCGCTGCACCAACGAACGAGCGACCTGTCGCGTCGCCACCGAATCACTGACACCCACGACGGGGTCGTTCACGTGACCGGTGGCAAGTGGACGACGTATCGAAAGATGGCCCAGGACGCCGTTGACGCGCTGGGGCCCTACGTCTCGATTCGCACCCACACGCGCACCAAGAAATTGGCGCTGCACGGCGTCTCACCTTGGCGTCCGACGAACGCCCTCGAAGAGCACCTCTATCGACGCTTTGGCGCCGACGCGCCGGTCGTGCTCGAACTCATCGAACTCGACTCGTCCCTGGGCGAGGCCATGATCAAGAACCAGCCCTACGTGGGCGCCGAGTTCGTCTTCGCGGTGCGTGACGAGATGGCGACTTCGCTGGTCGATCTCTTGACCCGACGAACACGCGCGCACTTACACGACGCGCGCGCCACGCTCTTGGCCGCCGCCGCCATCGCCGCGCTCGTCGCTCCCGTGGCTGGTTGGAGCGACGCCGAAACGCATCGACAGGTCGAAGAGTACGAGGCGCTGGTGCGCCGCGAGTTCGAGGCGGCGGGATTGACGGTGGCGCCGTGAGCGAGCCCACCATGCCGAACGCCTTTCCCGACGCCCTACGAGCGCCGCGGACCGACACGTCCCTCGCCGACGCGCTCGACGAACTCGGATTAGTCCACGACGACGACGCCGCGACGCGCGCCGACCACTCCCGGGACTGGTGGCCGCTGAGCCTTCCACTGACCGCTCGCGGTGAGGTCCGTGCGTGGCCCGCCACAGTGGTGCGGGCGCGTTCGAGTGACGACGTGCGCCTCGCCCTTGGCGTCGCGAGACGGCTGGGTCTCAGCGTCTCGCTACAGGGTGGGCGTTCGGGCGTCGTCGGAGGCGCGACCCCGCTCGAGGGCGCTATCGCCTTAGACCTCACGGCGATGAACCGAGTCCTCGCCATCGACGAGGTTTCGGGCAGCGTGCGCGTCGAAGCCGGATGTTTCGGCCCCGACCTCGAAGCGGCGCTCGGCGAACGGGGCCTCACCGTGGGGCACTTTCCCCAGTCCTTTGGGCTCGCGACCGTCGGGGGATGGCTCGCGTGCCGGGGAGCCGGTCAGTTCTCCAATCGCTACGGCAAGGTCGAAGACATGGTGCGAGGGCTTCGCGTCGTACTCGCCGATGGCAGCGTCGTGGACCTCGGCGGCCACGGTCCGCGCCAAGCGACGGGACCGGACCTCGTTCAACTCTTCGTGGGCAGCGAAGGCACGCTCGGGGTCATTGTCGAGGCCACGCTGGTCGCACGACAGCGCGCGAAGAGCGAAGATCGCGCGGCGTACGCCTTCAGTGATTTCGACGAGGGGCTCGAAGCCTGTCGTCGCGTTCTCCAGCGCGACGCGCGCCCCGCGGTACTTCGCCTCTACGACCACACCGAGTCACAGCGCACCTTCGGCGACGAACGCTGCGTGTTGATCGTGCTCGATGAGGGCGACCCGCTTTTCGTCGAAGCGACGATGAGTATCGTGGAGCACGAATGTCGTGAGGCCGACGTTCTTTCGCCCGCGCTGGTGGAGCACTGGCTCGCTCACCGCAACGACGTGGGCGCCCTGGCCGCGCTGTGGGAAAGCGGCGTCGTCGTTGACACGATTGAGGTGTCCGGACCCTGGGCCAGTTTGGGGGCGCTTCGCCGCGACGTACTGGCGACGCTGCGCGACCTCCCAGACATGCTCGTCGCCTCCGTGCACCAGTCGCACGCCTACCTCGACGGGGCCTGTCTCTACTTCACGTTCGCGGGGCGACCCACCGGTCCCGCGCCGAGCTTTTACCGTGAGGCGTGGGACAGCGCGACGCGCGAAGTTCTTCGCCACGGCGCCGCTCTCAGCCACCATCACGGTGTCGGGCGCAACCGTGCGCGATTCGTGCGCGAAGCACTCGGCAGTGCCTATCCCCTGCTCGTCGCCTTAAAGGCGATGCTCGACCCGGACGACCTCTTGAACCCCGGCGTGCTCGGGGTCGGCGGTGAACCCTGGTGAGGGCGCTCACGATCGACGTGGGCAGCTCCTCGGTGCGAAGTGCGCTGGTCGACGAGACCGGTGGCGTCCACCACGCCCAGCAACGCGCCCTCACCCTGCGCTCACCGACACCGGGCGAGGTGGAGCTCGACGCCGCCCAGATCGCGACCCTGGCGCTCGAGCTGGCCCTTGCCACGTTGGACGAAGGCGGTCCCGGCGACGTCGTCGCGATCACCAACCAGCGCGCGACGACCATCGTCTTTGACGTGCGCAGTGGTCAACCGGTGGGGCCGGCGATTAGTTGGCAAGACCTGCGAACGGTGCTGGACTGCCTGACCCTGCAAGGCGAAGGGATTCGAATCGCCCCAAATCAATCAGCGACGAAGGCCGCGTGGCTCCTTCAACACAGTGACGTGGACCCTGGGTACCTGCGCCTGGCGACCATCGAGACGTGGATCGCGTGGCAACTCACCCGAGGCGAGACCTTCGTCAGCGATCGATCCAACGCGAGCGTGAACGGTCTGGTCCGCAACGACCTTCAGGCGTGGGACCTCGCCCTGGCTGATCGCTTGCACCTGCCCTCGTCGATGTTCGCGACCCTCGTCGACACGATGGGCACCTTCGGGGACGCTTCGCGCTTGCCGGGCTCGCCGCCCATCCGCGCGCTCATCGGCGACCAACCAGCATCGCTCTTTGGCCAGTCGCTGGTTCAAGAGGGAGCCAAGATCACCTTTGGCACCGGTGCGATGCTCGACATGGTCTCGGGAAACGACGGGCCCCAAACGATGGCCAGATTCGCGTCGGGCTGTTTTCCCACCGTGATGCGAAGCCGCGAGGGCCTCGTCACGTGGGGCCTCGAAGCCATCGCCTTCAGCGCGGGCTCGTGCGTCCAGTGGCTGCGCGACGAACTCGGGCTCATCGAAACGCTCGAAGCGAGCAGCGACGTCGCCTCCAGCGTCGCTGACGGCGGCGGGGTCTCGTTCGTGCCGGCCTTCAACGGGCTCGGCA
>Ga0307374_10004328_pt1 | contig 23675 bp, 26 predicted proteins | sample OX3MG_FD_202532 | JGI IMG/M metagenome (GOLD analysis project Ga0307374, IMG submission 202532) | Soil microbial communities from Risofladan, Vaasa, Finland - OX-3 | ecosystem: Environmental > Terrestrial > Soil > Coastal area > Acid sulfate soil | place: Finland: Risofladan, Vaasa | collected... | reverse complement strand
GCAAACTGTTCCGTGCTATAGTCTGTTCTCGTCAAGGGTGTAGGCTCCTTCCTAAAGGGAGATTTTGTTGCTCGCACAACAAAACCTACACCCCCTCCCTTTTTACACAATCAAAATTACGTCACCAGAAAGGGAAAGGCGCGGCTCAGCCGCTTCGGCGGCTTTACAAAAACCATCCCTGTGCCCAAGCCGAAAAAACTTGCAATCAGAAGCAGGTTTTGGATGTACGCAAAAACGCGGATCTCCGTTGAGACATAGCGGATAACGAGCAGCTCAAAAAAAAGAGCCAGAAAGCTTGCCAGCAGCAATCGCAGATGGCTTTTGATTGCCGGTTTCCCGGCTGACGGGATTTCTTGAGGTGCATGTTCCACGGGACAGCCTTATTTTGGGCCCCCAATAAGGCCCACATTCTTTTCTGTCGTCCGTTCCCAGCCGAGGACTGGAAACGAGGACAAGCTGCGGCTGAGCACAAATTTCGCTGCGGCGCCGGTGGAAAAGGCTTTGGCAACTCCCCTTTGCTCCAGACGACACTGCTCTCCAGGGCTACCGTCGGGTTGGGCGACGCTGTGAGAATGGGCTGGTCAGCGTGTGGAAACCCCTTAAGTGGATGGAAATTCAGGCCATTTTTCCGCTTCTGTGACCACCAGAGCCATGGCAAGCGTATACCCGTCTGTCGCAAAATGCTCTTTTATTTCGGATTTATTCTAGGACGGCCGCTCGTCGCCGCCGAAATCAGCGGTAAAAAGTAGCGCACAGTTCTTCGATTCCTGGTGCGGGTTTTGCTGCGAAGGGCGTGAAGAGTCGCACACCTCCAGAAGAAGGCGAACCGAAATCTAAGGGCTATCGGGCCGCGGCCCATTCTTCGCCGCGTTTGCGCAGTCCATCGAGCGCCGCCTGGACCTCCTGCTGTTTGCGTTCCTGCTCCTCCGGGGCGGCTCCGGGAGGTACGAAGATAGGCGGAGCAATAAAGATTGCCGCCCGGCTGAAGGGGTGAGGAATCTGGGTCAGGTCCCAGCTCTTGCGGAAGACGTAAGCTTTGGCGACGGCGATATGAAAGCAAACGACAGCCGCGCCCGTCGATCTCGCCAGCAACGCCGAGCCGCGCTTGGCCACGAACCTCGGGCCGCGCGGGCCGTCGATGGTGAAGGCGGCGTCAAAACCCGTCCTGAGCGATCTCGCCATTTTCGCGAGCGCCCGCGAAGCGCCCCGGCTGCTCGAACCCCGCGCTGCTCCGTAGCCGTGCTTCTGGATGATGCGCGCGATGTATTCACCGTCAAAGTTCTGGCTGGTCATCACCACAATGCCGCGCTTTCTCCAGAACCAGGTAGCGGGGAAGATCTCCCGATGCCAGAAAGTATAGATCATCCCTTTCCCGGCCGCGTTCGCGGCTTCCCAGTTCTCCCATCCTTCGACCTGCCAGCGCAGCGTGCGCCCGATCACGAGCACCGCAAAATAGCCCACCCAGGCGGCAAGCAGGATCTGGGCGCGCTGCCAGAGGGTAAACTGGCGTGAATTGCGAGCCAGCTTGACGTCCGCGTCCTGGGCGGTCTCTTCGGCCCCGGTCCCAGCGATTTTTTGAGGTGTATCGGCCATTCGTCTACCCAGCCCTAAGGTTTCGTAACAAAGGTTTGCAGCATCAGTAAGCTCCGGAGGAGCGACAGAGCCTAGCCCTCAGCGTAAGCCGTGGGTGATAGAGATCTCCCCTCACCCCAGCCCTCTCTCACCGGGAGAGGATGGACCGCGAAGCTCCCCTCACACTCCAGCCCTCTCCCGCGTCACATTCGTTCGTAGCGCGGCCCGCCGCCCCCTTCAGGACACGCCCAGGTAATAATCTCATAAGGGTCCGCGATATCGCACGTTTTGCAGTGAACGCAGTTTGACGCGTTGATCTTCAGATGCTTGCCGGAGCCGTCGGCGTTATCCTCCATTTCATAAACCGCCGCCGGACAGAAGTGCTGGCAGGGATTCCCGTATTCGCGCGTGCAGCGATTGTTGCAGATATCAAAGTCCGCGATGCGCAGATGGGATGGCTGGTCTTCCTCGTGATGAGTACCCGAACGGTAGACATCCGAGAGCTTATCGAAGGTAAGCTTCCCGTCCGGTTTGATCTTTTCAATTGGCCGATCGGCAAAGGCGTCCAGGCGCTTCATGTGTTCATGGTCCTTGCGCAAGGGATAGCGCCGCCGCAGCCCTCGCCCGCCTGTACAAAGTTGCAGGCCCGCGTGGAGCGCTCCCTGCCAGAGACCGTGCGCTAAACCCTGGCGGTAGTTGCGAACTCTCCAGAGTTCATCGTAAACCCAACTGGCGCACCATTTGGCGTCGAATTTCCCGAGGGCAGCTTCGGAGAAGTCCTGCCGGAGCAAAGCTTCGAAGATGGTCTCCGCCGCGAGCGTGCCCGTTTTCATCGCCAGATGGATGCCCTTCAGCCGCCCGGCGTTCAGGAAGCCGCCGGCATCGCCGACGATCAGCGCTCCGGCTGTGGCCGTGGCGGGAATCGAAAAGTAGCCGCCCTCGGGGATGGTCTTTGCGCCGTAGCGCAGCATCTCGCCGCCATCGAGGAGCCTCTTCACCCAGGGATGCGTCTTGAATTGGTTGAAGCTGTTGTGAACGTCAAAGCGCGGATCTTTGGAGTCAAGACCAGCCACGAAGCCCAGCGACACCTGGGCATCCGCTATCGCATAGATGAAGCCGCCTCCAAACTGCTGAGAGCTGAGAGGCCAGCCGGCGGTGTGAATCACCTGCCCCCGGCGAAGGCGCCCCGCGGGAATTTCCCAAAGTTCCTTGATCCCCAAAGAGTATGCTTGCGGGTTCGAGCCGCGGTCGAGGCCGTGACGCCGGATCAGTTGCTTCGCGAGAGAGCCGCGCGAGCCTTCGGCAAACACCGTCACTTTGGCCCGCAGGTCGTACCCGGGCTGGAAATTGGGCTTGGGATTTCCAGCCTTGTCGATGCCCTTGTCATCGGTCCGAACGCCTCGGACCCGTTCGCCATCATAGAGAATTTCAGACCCGCTAATGCCTGGAAACAAGCTGACCCCGGAAGCTTCAACCAATTCTCCCAGCCATTTGACCAGTTTGTTGACGGAGACGATGGAGTTGCCGTGGTTTTGAAGAAAGGGAGGGGTGAAAGGCAATTTCCACTGGCTGTTGCGGGTCAGGAAATAGACCGCGTCGCTCGTGACCGCCGATTCGAGCGGCGCTCCTTTGGCCTCGAAGTCGGGCACCAGTTCGGCGAGCGAGCGCGGATCGAGAATCGCGCCTGAAAGCGAGTGAGCGCCGATTTCGCCTGCTTTTTCAAGAATGTAGATGTTTTCAGGAGCAAGCGGTGTGCCTGAAGCGCGGCCATCGCGGAGCGCTTCGTTGTGTGCCGCCATAAGCTGCGAAAGGCGCAGCCCGCAACTGAGCCCCGCAGGGCCTGCGCCCACAATCACCACGTCGGCGTCGAGCGTTTCTCTTTGAACTTCCGGCATCGAGACCTGCCTTCTGTTTGACAATCGCCATGCGCGCGCCTCGCCCGGAGCGTTCAGAGTTCCGGAAAGATCAAATCAAGAGACGCGAATGGAATGATGGGGGCGTAGCTGGGTAACCCGCGAAGGCCGGAAGCCGCTGCCGTGCAATCTTACTTGGGCAGGCTCGCGATTTGCTGCTTCAGAACCTCCGCGATGACGTCATCCGAGCCGAATTCTTTTTGAATCTGGCTGTAAATCTCGCGAGCGCGGCTGGGCTCGGTCGTGCGGTACGCATCCGCCATGGCCAGCAAAGCCGTGGCCCGCGGCACCGTCATCGTGGGATGGTTGGCAAGGCTCTGGTAAATTTTTGTCGCATCATCAAGCTTCCCGGTCTTCAGCAGTTCACCCGCCAAAGCAAACTGGGCCAGCGCGGCAATTTCCTTGTCCGATTTCTGGCCGGCTTCGCGCAGCGTCTTGATCGCAACCGCGTCATTTCCCAGACGCGCCTGGCAAACGCCCATGTGCACCTCTGCGTACCCGGCGGCCTTGGTTCGCGGATAGCGCTTGACGATCTCGCCGAACTCGGTGAGAGCCTCTTCGTATTTTACCTTGGCAGTGGGAAACATTTGACCGGACGCCATGGGATTGTTCGGGTCGGGAGCCCCCACATAGGCATTGAAAGTGCCGATCGCGGCCTGCAACTGATTATTGGCCGCAGCCTCTTGCTGGGCGTAGTAACTCTTGAGCCACAGCGCTCCGCCCACAACAAGGATTACCGCCGCCGTCACAAAGATGATTTGGCGCAGGTGCTCGCTGACGAAGATCTGCACCGTCTCGACCGTGTCTTGAAATTCATCATGCTTGAGCTGGTGCCGCGTGTATCGATCCACAATCTCTCCTTCTTAATTCGCTTGAGCCATCTTAACCTCCCGATGGAAGGAAGGTCAATTGAATCGACTTCCGAGGAAAGTCGTGAGAACCCTTGAAACACTTCTGCAACAAGCAAGTGGGAAAGAGCACCCCATCTATCCGAACCTCCTTGCCTCGGGATATGGGAAATTGCTTATTGACAGATCGGGCCAGCCGGCATAAAATAATAAGTTCATATGCTATTCACACTGACACATCACCATCACCATTCGGGCCACCGGGTGTGGTGTCAGTGGGTGCTGGCGTAACAGATCATATAGATCGGAATAAGTTAGAGCCCGCTGACAAGTTAAGTTAGCGGGTTTTTTTATTTTAGGGAGCATGGGAAAATGGACTTGAAATTTGAGGGCAATTTAATCCCCGCCATCGTGCAGGATCAAGGCACCGGAGAGGTGCTGATGCTGGGTTATATGAACGATCAGGCTTTCCAGCAAACTCTGGACACCGGATATGTCACTTTCTACAGCCGCAGCCGGCAGAAACTTTGGACGAAGGGAGAAACCTCCGGCCACAAGCTGCGCGTCCACGAGGTTCGCGTCGATTGCGACAAAGACGCCCTGCTGATTCAAGCTGAACTGGCGGGGCCCGGCTGTTGCCACCTGGGTTACAGGTCCTGCTTTTTCCGCAAGGTCACTCCGCAGGGCGAGGAAGTCGTGGCCCTGCAGGAATTTAACCCCGATGAGGTTTACGGCAGTTCGAAACAGGAGAAGAAAGCATGAAGTTAAAGTTGGGAATCCCCAAGGGAAGCCTTCAGGAAGCCTCCCTGCAGTTGTTCCGGCGCGCGGGTTACGAGATCACCGTCAACCCGCGCTCCTATTTTCCTGTCATCGACGATGAGGAAATAGAATGCATGCTGATTCGTGCCCAGGAGATGGCGCGCTACGTCGAGGATGGCGTTCTCGATGCGGGCATCACCGGCCGCGACTGGATTCTGGAGAACAATGAGGCGGCGGTGGTCGAAGTCGCTGACCTGATTTACGCCAAGCATACCTTCGGAAAGGTTCGGTGGGTTCTGGCCGTTCCCGAAAAATCAAACATTCAGAGCGTGAAGGATCTTGAAGGCAAGGTGGTGGCTACGGAGCTGGTCAACGTCACCAAGCGGTATCTCGCGGAAAATGGGGTGCAGGCCAAGGTGGAATTTTCCTGGGGCGCGACCGAAGTCAAACCTCCGGTCCTGGCGGACGCCATCGTGGAGGTTACGGAAACCGGTTCCTCACTTCGGGCCAACGGACTGCGGATTGTGGAAGACGTTCTCGAATCGAACACCAAATTCATTGTCAATCAGGCCGCCTGGAACGATTCCTGGAAACGCCAAAAGGTGGAAACGATCGTCATGCTGTTGAAAGGGGCGATTGACGCCGCGGGCAAGGTGGGGTTGATGCTGAACGTGCGGCGCGAAGACTTGCAGGCGGTGCTCGACGTGCTGCCGGCCTTGAAGCGCCCGACGCTTTCCAACCTCAGCGACTCCGATTGGGTGGCGGTTAACACCGTGATTGAGGAGAGAACGGCGCGGGAAATCATCCCGCGGCTGAAGGCGGCGAAAGCCCAGGGCATTGTGGAGTATCCCCTGAATAAGATCGTCCTCTAAAGCTCGAAGATTGTGCCCGGCGAGAACGGCCGGGCGCCAAGTGCGATCATGGCAAACCAAAAAGCTTGCATTTATTGCGGATCGAGCGGCCAGTGCGACCCCGCGTATCTCGCCGCGGCGGAGCGGCTGGGACGAGTGCTTGCCCGGAACAACCTCACCGTGGTTTATGGCGGCGGAGCTTCTGGTTCCATGGGCAGGCTTGCCGAGGGCGCGCTGGCCGAAGGTGGCCGCGTGATTGGCGTGATTCCGGAGTTCATGGTCAAGATCGGATGGGCCAATCCGCGCATCACGGAGACCGTCGTTGTCCGCGATATGCACGAGCGCAAGCGACGCATGATCGAACAGGCCAACGCGGTGGTCGCCCTTCCCGGCGGCTCCGGAACCCTGGATGAACTCCTGGAGGCCATCTCCCTGAAGCGCTTGGGCCTCTATTTGGGACCCATCGTGCTCCTGAACACGCGGTCCTTCTTCCAGCCCCTCATCGGGCTGCTTGAGCATTGCATCGGCCAGCGCTTTATGGATTCAAGGCATGCCCGGATGTGGACGGTTGTTCAGGAGCCGGAAGGAGTGCCGCAGGCCATTGAGGCCGCGGAACCCTGGAGTGAAGATTGCCGCAAGTTTGCAGCACTGCGATGAATTACAGTGTTGTGTAATTGAGGTTCGTTCACGAAGTCCCGGGCCGCGCCGCGAAGTTTTGAAAGCCCCGGCAGGGGCGAAGGATGTAAGCCCTGGGAGCGAGCGGCCCTCACCCACCGCTTCGCGGTCCATCCCCTCCCGAGGGGAGAGGGCTGAGGTGAGGCACATTCACCCACGGCTTGCGCCGTGGGCCAATTTCTGGCGCTTCTCCGGAGCTTACTGATACTGCGAACTTCTGTGACGGAACACGAGCAGTGATGCTGTCGCCATCGAAGCAGACATCTTGCGCTTTTGAGATAAATTGATGATTCCCATCTTTCGCAGTACCGATTCTGAAGCGGTGAAGAGACTACTTCGCTCCCGAGGAACCGAGCTTAAGAAGGCTGAATCAACCGCCCGCCGCATTCTGGAAGACGTCCGCCGCCACGGCGACCGCGCGCTCGCGAACTGGACGCTGAAGCTGGACGGAATCGACCTCGGGCGTGCGGGAATCACCGTCAAGCGAGCGGAAATTGTGAAGGCTTATCGCCAGATTCCGCCGGGATTCACAAAAGCCGTCAAACTTGCTGCCCGGAACATTCGCCGGACCGCCAAGCAACAACTGCCGAAGTCCTGGCAAATCACCAACCGCGCAGGCATAAAAATCAGCCAGATTGTCCGGCCGCTCGACCGCGTGGCGTGCTATGTTCCGGGCGGGCGTTTTCCGCTGCCCTCCACGGTTCTGATGAGCGTAATCCCGGCGCAGGTGGCGGGCGTTCGTGACATCCTGATCGCTTCGCCGCGCCCGGCACCGGCCGTCCTGGTGGCCGCGGACATGCTCGGGGTCAAGAAAATATTCCGCCTGGGAGGCGCGCAGGCTATTGCCGCGTTTGCCTATGGAACGGAAAGCGTCCCGCGCGCCGACAAGATTGTCGGACCGGGAAACCGCTATGTCGCCGCGGCCAAGAAGCTGGTGGCCGGCGAATGCGGCATCGATTTTGTCGCCGGACCCTCCGAACTGGTGGTGGTGGGATCGAAAGGGAATCCCGACTGGGTCGCCGCTGACTTGGTGGCCCAGGCCGAGCACGACCCCGATGCCGTGGCCATTTTCATCACGCCTTCCCGGAAGCTGGCGCTCCGCGTCCAGGCTGCGGTGGAAAAAGTACTCGAGGAAGTTCATGCGCCGGCGCTCGCGGCCAAGGCTCTCGACCAACACGGTGGCATCGTGATCACTCGAAATCTTGACGAAGCGATGGAATTGGTCAACGCCTTCGCTCCCGAGCACTTGACGCTGCTCGACGACGCCGTGAAACGCCTCGGCCATGTTTGTGCTGCGGGATCGATCTTTTTGGGCGACTCAAGTCCTGTGGCGGCAGGCGACTATGCTTCCGGAACCAATCATGTTTTGCCGACTGCGGGAGCGGCGCGCGTGCGCGGTGGGTTGAGCGCCGCCGATTTCGTCAAGACGATCTCAGTCCAGGAACTGAGCGCTCAGGGGCTTGCGCGCCTGCGAAAAGCCGTCGTCACGCTTGCCCGGACGGAGGGCCTTGAAGCCCACGCTCATTCCATCGAAACGAGGTTCAAAGGTCATGGTGCGACCCCGAAGGGCCGTTGAACGCCTGAAGCCCTATCGCCCTCCGCGTGAAGGACGGGGCGGAAAACTGCGGCTCGATTTCAATGAAAACACGGTGGGATGTCCGGCGGGCGTGATCCGCGCCTTGCGGCGCATGCTGAACTCTGACTGGCTCGCGCGCTACCCGGAATATGAAGACGCCAAGGAGACTCTTGCGAAATTCTTCGGCGTCTCGACCGAGGAGCTGCTGCTGGCCAATGGCACCGACGACGCCATCAAAATGATTTGCGACACGTTCGTGAGCCCCGGCGATCACCTGGTGGTTCCGGCGCCGACTTTCCCGGTGTATGAATTCTTTCATAGCGTTGCCGGAGGCCGCACCACACAGGTGCGCTACGACGAGAATTTCCGTCTATCCGCGAAGCAACTGCTCGCCGCCGTCAACAAGCGAACGCGCTGGATCGCTATCGCTAACCCGAATAATCCCACCGGAACAATGCTGTCGAAGCAAGACCTGCGCACCCTCTTGAAAGGCGCGCCGGACACGCTTATTTTGGTAGATGAGGCTTACCAGGATTTCTCGGGGGAAACAGTTTTACCCTGGATTCGGAAATATCCGAACCTTGTGGTAGCGCGGACCTTTTCCAAAGCGTTTGGCCTGGCGGCGCTGCGGCTGGGGTGTATTCTGACCAACGCGGAAGTTGCGGAGCCCATGCGCCGCGCGCAAAATCCCTTTGCGGTAAATTCCCTGGCGCTGGCCGGCGCAATGGAAGCGATTCAGTACACCGATGACGTGGCCCGGTACGCCGAAGAAGTCCAGGCCAACCGGGCGGAGTTCTGCCGTTATCTCGATAGTATCGGAATTCCTTACGTGCCCAGCCGGTCGAATTTTGTCCTGACGCGCGTCGGTCCCAACGCTCCGGAAATCGCGCTTCGCCTGCGGGAACAAAAGATCCTGGTGCGCGACTGGAGTTACGACCCGCACCTGAAAGGCTACCTGCGCTTCACGATCGGCTCCACGGCGCAGATGCGCCGCCTGCTGCGGGGGCTTGCCAAGTTCCACGACATGATGGAATCGCAGAATGGCGCGCACGCTTGGCGGAACTTTGTGACCTACTCTTCAACAGGATGGTTCTCATGAAGGGACGCACCGCAACGCTCGACCGCAAAACGACGGAGACCGACATCCGTATCCGCCTGCAACTCGATGGGCAGGGCCGCTACAAAGTTTCCACCGGCATTCGCTTTCTCGACCACATGCTGGAGCTCTTCGCGCGACACGGCGGCTTCGATCTCGATCTCGGCGCGCGCGGCGACCTGGACGTGGACCAGCACCACACGGTGGAAGACGTGGGGATCGCTTTAGGCGAGGCCTTCCGCCTGGCCCTCGGCTCGAAGAAAGGGATCAACCGGGCCGGCTACTTTGTCATGCCGATGGATGAGACACTGGCGCTCGCCGCAATCGATCTCAGCGGCCGGCCGTACCTGGTCCTGAATGCGCCTATCCGCGCCAAGCGCGTCGGCGATCTCCAAACGGAACTTCTGGAGGAGTTTTTCCAGGGCTTTGCGACCAGCCTCAAGGCAAACGTGCATCTCAAGCTTGCCTACGGCCGTTCCAGCCATCACGGGGTGGAAGCGCTCTTCAAAGCTTTCGCGCGGGCTTTGCGCTATGCCTGTTCGCGCGACGCGCGGCTGAAACGCCAGCTTCCTTCCACCAAAGGGCTTCTATGATCGGGGTCATCGACTATGGCGCCGGCAACGTCGGCTCCGTGCTGAGAGCGGTCGAGTATCTGGGCTACCCGGCGCGCGCCGTTCAAGACGCGCAATCGCTGCCCGAGACTTCCAAGATTGTTCTGCCGGGCCAGGGGCACTTCGGTTCCATGATGGCGAGTCTTCAAGAAAGAAAAATGATCGAGGCTTTGCGGAGCCAGATTGATTCCGCCAAACCTTTTCTGGGAATTTGCCTGGGCCTTCAGGCGCTCTATGAAGCGAGCGACGAGGCGCCGAACGTCGCAGGCTTCCGCCTCTTGCCAGGCCATGTGAAGCGGTTCGAAGGGGTTTTCAAAATCCCTCATTTGGGCTGGAACCAGTTGGAAATTCGACGCCCGGAGGGACTTTTCCGCGGCGTCCCGAACGGCAGCTTCGCCTACTTCTGCCATTCTTACTACGGCCCTGTAACCGCGGAGACGTCCGCCATGACCGAATACGGCCAAAGCTTTGCCGCCGCAATCGAGATGGGCTCCGTGGCCGCCGTGCAGTTCCATCCGGAGAAATCCGGCGATGTGGGGTTGATGGTCCTGGAGAACTTCCTGAAGTCTTGAACTACGGTTGTGTCAGATAAGGACGCTCATGAAGTGTTCGACTTTGAGGTTTAGGTTCAAGAGCCCCTCCGGGGGCGGAAGATTTTAGCCCAGGGCGCGGGCCCTGGGAGCGCGGGAGCGAACCGGGCGGAGCAAAAAGAATCCAATGTACGCCAAACGCATCATTCCGTGCCTGGACTGCAAAGACGGTCGAGTCGTCAAGGGCGTTCAATTTGTCAGCCTGCGCGATGCGGGCGATCCGGGCGAGCTGGCCGGCATGTACAACACCGAGGGCGCCGACGAACTGGTGATGCTGGATATCTCGGCGTCGCGCGAAGGCCGCGCCACCTTGATGGACACGGTCAACCGCGTGGCCAAGCGGCTCTTTATCCCCCTCACGGTAGGGGGCGGCGTGCGCACGATCGAGGACGCCCGGCGGTTGCTTTCCGTGGGTGCAGATAAGGTCGCCATCAATACCGCGGCCGTGGAAACACCGGAGCTGATCAGTGAACTGGCGGCGCGTTTTGGCCGCCAGGCGATCGTGGTGGCCATCGACGCCCGGCGGCAGCCGGATCAACGCACCGGGGGCGCGCGCTGGAACGTCGTGACGTATGGCGGCACGAAAGACACCGGCCTCGATGCGCTCGACTGGGCGCGTCGCGTGGATTCGTTAGGAGCGGGGGAAATCCTGCTTACTTCCATGGACGCCGACGGCACGCAAGCTGGATTCGATTGCGAATTGACGGCCGCCATCGCCCGCGCCGTGCCCATTCCCGTCATTGCCTCGGGCGGCGCGGGAAAGCTCGAACATTTTGCCGAAGTGTTTTTGCGCGGAGCAGCGGACGCAGCGCTCGCGGCGTCGATCTTTCATTTTGGAACCCACACGATCCACAGCCTGAAAGAATATCTTCGCTCGGAAGGAGTTTCAGTTCGCCTGTGATTATTCCCTGCATCGATCTCATGGGCCGCAAGGTGGTTCAGCTTGTCCAGGGCAGAGACAAAGCGATTGAGCTGCCGGACCCTTTCGCCGTGCTCGAAAAGTTCAGCCAATTCCCTCAAATTCAGGTCATCGATCTTGACGGCGCCATGGGCCGCGAGTCGCAAGCCGACATTGTCCGCGAACTGTGCCGGCGAAAACCCTGCCGGGTGGGTGGCGGCATTCGCAGCGTGGAGCGCGCCGTTCAAGTGGTCGAGGACGGCGCTTATAAGATCATCGCCGGCAGCGCGGCGTTTACGTCAAACGGAATCCATGAGGAATTCCTCCGCTTGCTCGCCGAGCGAGTCCCGCGCGAAAAAATCATGATCGGGGTCGATTGCCTGGGCGACCGCGTGGCTATCCACGGCTGGAAAGAGACTCTCCCGCTGACCTCAGGCGAAGTTTTGCCGCAACTTGAGCCTTACTGCTCGGAGTTTCTTTGTACTTACATTGACGCTGAAGGAAAACTTCAGGGAACCGATCTCGCGTGGTTCCGCAAATTGCGCGACGCCACCAAGCTGCCCATCACTGCCGCCGGGGGCATTACGACGGACGAGGAAATTCGCGCGCTGGAAGAGATGGGTATGAACGCCGCATTGGGAATGTCGATCTATCGCAAAACCTTCCCGGAATTGTTTGCGGACCGGACCGGCAAGTAAAGGCCAATGCGGGTCCAGCATTCATGGCAGGCGCAAACCGCCACCCTTGGGAAGACGGCGAGCCGGGCAAGATCGTCCTCAATCTTCAAGCCCGGTGTTATGAAGCCATCTTCCGCGCCTTCTACGACAAGCCATGGTTTGAAGGAATGTACTGGTGGAAGGTGGGGCGCAACGGCTTTGGCGGACCTGACGATACGTCCCTCACCCCCTGGGGCAAGCCGGCGATGGCGGTGATTAGAAAGTGGTATGTGAACGGCGGCAGGTAGAACCTGAATTTTTGGTTATGGCAAGCGGGCGGATCACGCGGTGCTACGAATCCAGATAGATGCGCGGAACACGCTTACCGATAGAACAGAGGACTTCGTAGGGTACCGTGCCAACCAGCTCGGCGATTTCGAGGGCCGTAATCGAACAATGGTCGGCCTGGCCAAGCAGGATGACTTCATCACCGATGTCCACTCCGGGAACGTCTGTTACGTCAACCAGCGTCAGGTCCATGCTGATGTTGCCTACGATGCGGGCGCAACAACCTCGCACAATAACGCGCCCACGGTTGGAAAGGGTGCGGCTCAAGCCGTCCGCGTAACCCACGGGCACCGTAGCAATCCGCGACCGCCGCCGCGTATGGAATTCGGCGCCGTAACCCAGTGGCGTTCCGCTCGGGACATCCTTTAAATAGACGACGCGGGACTTCAAGGTCAGGATGGGCTCCACCGGCGGAAATTCAGGCATCCGCTTTTCCGGCGGAAGCACGAGGGGAAGGCAGTAACCGAAAAGCAGAGCCCCGACCCGCACCAAATTTTCAGAGAACGATGAACCGGCTACCAACGCGGCGCTGTTCGCAACATGAATCCATTCGGGATCGATGCCCAGCGCTTGCACCTGCCGGAGCGCTTCATGGAAGCACGCGGCCTGCTCCTCGGTCTGGGAGGCGACCAGGTCTTCCGCCGAGGCAAGGTGTGTGAATAAGCCTTTCATTTCGAGACCGGGAAGTTCGCGATAGTGTTCAATAAAGGCTCTCACGCGGTCCGGGGGCAACCCCAGACGCCCCATTCCCGTGTCCACTTTCAAATGAAATTCAATGGTGCGCCCGTAGCGCTGCGCGCACTCCGCGTAGGTGTCAAGGCGTACGGTCGAGGAGACGGTGGGAGTCAGGTGGTATTCGATCAGATCCGCCGGATCGCTCATGTAAAGGCCGCCCAGAAGCAGCACCGGCTTTTCGATCCCGGCAGCGCGCAACTCCAGGGCCTCTTCAACCGTGGCGACTCCAAACCAGTCGGCCCCGGCTTGATCGAGCGTCCTGGCGATCGCCACAGCGCCATGCCCGTAGGCATCAGCTTTGACGACTGCCATAACCCGGCGCGTCCCTGCCAGCCGCCGAACACACGCAAAGTTGCGACGAAGTTTTGAGAGGGAAATTTCCGCCCACGTGGGGCGCAGAAGTCTAGGCAGGTTTGAAGTCACGCGATCCTGTACCACAGTTTCCTGAGCAGCCGCTCGCAACTGATGATCTTGAATACCCATGAAAGATGCTAGTAAGCTTCGCTCCTTTGTTCGGGAGCCATGTTTTCGAACCGGACGTAGGGCTTCATGAAAACGATGGGGATCTCGCCCGTCGGCCCATTCCGCTGCTTGCCGACAACGAGCTTAATCTCGGCCCCGGCGGGTTCTTCTTCTCCCTCTTCGCTCGATCGGCGCTCGCGGAAGATGAAGATGACCACATCGGCATCCTGCTCAATGGAGCCTGACTCCCGCAAGTCGGAAAGCTGGGGCTTTTGTCCCGGACGCTGCTCGGGAGCACGGCTCAACTGGGAAAGAGCGAGGACCGGAACGCTCAGTTCCTTCGCAATGCTCTTTAGTCCTCGTGAAATAAAGCTGACCTCTTGCGTGCGGTTCTCAAATCGCCCATGCCCCGTGGCGAGTTGAAGATAATCCACAATAAGCAGGTCAAGCCCCTTATCAGCTTTCAGGCGCCGCGCCTTGGCCCGGATCTGCATGATGCTCAAGGCGGGGGTATCCTCAATGAAGAGGGGGGCCTCAGCCAGCCTGCCAAGCGCCTGGGTCATCTTGGGCCAATCGTCGCGCGTGGTAAAGCCCGAGCGCAGCTTATGGCTGTCAATCCGCGCCTCAGAGCATAGAAGCCGAATTGCCAGCGACTCCTTGCTCATTTCGAGCGAAAAAATCCCGACTTTCTTCCCGGAATCGACACTGGCGTGAGCGGCAATGTTGAGCGCCAGGGCGGTTTTGCCCAAGGACGGCCGGGCGGCGATAATGATCAGCTCGCCGGGTTGGAATCCGGAAGTCATGTTGTCCAATTCAATGAATCCGCTCTCAATTCCCGTGACCCGATGGCCGCGGTCCAACAGGACGTCAATCGTCCCAAAACTGGACTTAACAATCTGGTGGATATCGAGAAACCCGGACTGGACTTTCTGCTCGGCGATGTCGAAAACCTGGCTTTGCGCCAAATCGATCAAAGTCTCGGGGTCGTCAACACCCTCGAAGCAGCGGGAAATGACGTTGTTGGAGGCGTTAATCAACCGCCGGACCAGCGACTTCGCCTTAATGATCCGGGAGTACTCAACGATACTTGCAGAAATGCCGATGGGGATTCCATCCGTCAGCGCCGATACATATCCCGCTCCACCCACCTTTTCAAGCAATCCTTCCCGCGAAAGCTCCTCGCAGAGAGTCACCAGGTCGATGGTGCGGTTCTTCTCGGAAAGGTAAAGCATTTTTTCGAACATCGTGCGGTGGGCGTCCGAGAAGAAATCGTTCTTGTCAATGAATTCGAGGGCTTGATTGAGCGCACCGTTGTCCATGAGGACGGACCCCAGCAGGGCGCGCTCTGCCTCCAGGTTGTGGGGGAAGGCCTTCTCGCTAACGGTACCGCTTGCCATGGACACAGGACCTGCAAAGGCTTAGGAAGAGATTATACCAGTGGAGAAATCCTGCAAGAACAGGGCCGCACAAAAATTCATTTTTGGCAAGCCGCGGTCTCTAAAGTCAAAGTGCCGGGGTTGCAGGAGCTATGAAGCTTCGGGTGTGGTTTTCTCAGCCTCCGGCGCAGCTTCCTCGGCTTCCGGTTTAGCTTTCTCGGGCTCCGGCGTGGCTTGCCCGGGTTCCGCCTCGCCTTCAACTTTCACCTTCACGTTGACGGTGACTTCCCGATGAAACTTTATAGGAACGTCAAACTCACCCAAAACCTTGAGAGGGTTGCTCAAATGAATTTTGCGCCGGTCAATTTTAAAGCCCTGTGCCGCGAGAGCCTCCTCGATATCCATCGCGGTGACGGACCCGAAAAGCTGTCCTTTTTCACCGGAGCGGCGCGTCATAACAATCTCGACGTCCTGCATGAGCTTGGCCAGATCTTCTGCATCCGCCTTTTCCCTGGTTTCCAGCTTGAGGAACCTCACCCGCTGTTGCTCGACCCACTTCCGGTTTTGAGGAGTGGCGGCGACCGCCAGCTTCTTGGGCAGCAGGTAATTCCGGCCGTATCCGTCCGCCACTTTCAAAATCTGGCCCCGTGCACCAAGCTTTTCGATATTTTCAAGAAGAATAACTTCCATTTCCTGCTCCCTGATAACCAAATTTTCGGCGCTGAATGCTTCGCTATCGACGAACCCGCTTTAGGGGTTACCGCACCCCGCCTGGCACCCAACAAAGTTAAATCTTGGCGGCAAACGGAAGGAAAGCAATATTACGGGCCCGCTTAATCGCCCTAGCCAAAGCACGTTGGTGCGGTGAACAAGTTCCGGTCAAACGGCGCGGCAGGATCTTCCCCCTGTCCGCAACAAACTGACCGATCACCTTGATATCCTTATAGTCAATAACGTCGATCTTTTCTACGCAAAACTTGCAAACTTTTCGCCGACGGAAGTATTGCCTGCGCCCACCGGGGCCGTTGCTCTCCCGCTTGGCCTCACGTCCGCCGCCGCCCGATCTTGATCTATTAAACGCCATAACTCTCTAACTCCCTTAACTCTGAGATGGTGCTTCTTCCCCAGCCGGGACCTCGGAACTGGGAGGCGCAGCAACTGCTGAGTCTCCCGCGGCCGGTTTCGTTTGAGGCTCCGGTTTCAATTGATCGTCAACTCGCACCGCCATGTACTTGATGACCGCATCGGAAACTTTTAACCGCCGCTCGAATTCCCGAACCGTGTCGCCGGTCCCATCGAAAACGAAGAGCACGTAATGGCCTTCCCGTTGGTTCTGGATGCGATAGGCCAATCTGCGGCGTCCCATTTTTTCAACCTTTTCGGTCTTTCCATCCATACCCGAAATCACGCCTTCCATCTGGGTAATAAGCTTGTCAATTTGTTCCTCGGCGATATCCGTCCGAGTGATAAACATCATTTCATATTTCGCCATAAACCCTCACAACTCCTGTGATGACGCCTTCCGATTAAAAAGGCTCATCGCCTTTTCAGGACCTTCCTTCAGAATCATTCGCACCGCTTCGGCTGTTCGGTCAACCATCTCTGCCACGATCTTCAAATCCTTCTTACGGAACGGAGCAAGAACATAGGAAACCAAGTCTTCCACGGCCCTGTCCGGGCCAGCCCCCATCCGCACGCGAACAAACTGGTCAGTTTCGAGCGCTCCGATGATCGACTTTAAACCATTGTGGCCTCCAGCACTCCCTCTCAAGCGAATCCGCAACGAACCCACAGGAAGATCCACATCGTCAACCAGTACGACCAGATCCTCCGCCGATGCGTCCCATTTCTTCAGCAGGCTGCTGACCGCCAGCCCGCTCAGATTCATAAAGGTCTGAGGCTTGGCCAGGACAACCTGTTCACCCTCGATCTCTGCCCGGGCCACCCTCGCGCGGGCTTCGCGGCGCGAGACTTCCACTCCGCACGTCTTGGCCAGGCGCTCAACAGCCATAAACCCCAGGTTGTGGGGCGTCAAGTGGTACTCGTCACCGGGGTTTCCAAGACCCACAATCAGTTTCACCCCGTTTCTTCCATCTCCTTCGGTGCTGCTAGGCTCGCAGGATCACTTCGTCTCTTTCTTTGCCTCTTTTTTTGTCTCTTTCTTTTGTTTTCCCTCAGGAGCCTCAGCTTCCTCGTCAGCGCCTTCTTCTTCTGTCTTCCGCTTGCGGATCAACTCGGGCTCGCTCGGCGCAGCCGCCACGACTTCTTCAGCCGGTGCCTCCTCTGTCTTCGGTGGCAGCACGTGCGCAACAACACGTGCCGGGTCCGCCAGCACTTTCACCTTCTCGGACACCGGGAGATCGGAAACGCGCAGGTTGCGTCCAATCAGCAGCTCGGTGACGTCAACGGTGATGTGCTCGGGGATGTCGTCCGGCAAACACTCCACCTCCACTTCGCGAAGGATGAATTCAAACAGCCCGCCTTGAACCTTCACGCCTTGCGGCTCCCCTATAATTTGAATGGGAACTCTGACCCGCAATTTCGCGTCTCGCGCGATCCGCACCATGTCCACGTGCAAAAGCCCGCCCCGGACGGGATCCCATTGCCATTCCCGAAGCATCACGCGCGCCGGCGCCTTGCCCGGAATTTCCAACGTGAAGATTGCATTGTGACCTGCTCCGGAATGAAGAAGACGTAAGATCATTTTCGGATCGACCGTGAGCGGGATGGAAGGTCCGCCACCGCCGTAAACAACCGCAGGAATGCGTCCCAAATGCCGGAGACGCCGCGCGGCGTTTTTGCCGAACGTCTCACGCCCCTCGGCCTCAACATTGAAGATCTCAGCCATAAAATTCACCCCTCAAAACGTCGAAAATTGACATCCTGGCCGTTGCTCGCGAACTCAGATAAAAAGCCTGCTCACGGAGGTTTCCTTATAGATTGACTTGATCGCTTCGGCCAAAAGCTTTCCCACACTCAAAACCTTGATTCGCTCGCAGGCTCGTGCTTCAGGGAGCAACGGTATCGAGTTAGTTGCCACAACCTGTTCGAGAGGAGCTTGCAAAATCTTCTGGATGGCGTTCCCGGCAAAAACTCCATGGGTACAACATGCAAAAACCCTCTCGGCGCCCTTTTCCTTCAACGCGTATGCGCCCTTGGCGAGTGTGCCTCCGGTGTCAATCATGTCGTCAACGATCAGACAAGTTCGGCCTGCCACCTCGCCGATGACGTTAAACATCTCAACAACGTCCGCGTCCTCACGGCGTTTGTCGATAATCGCCAGCGGGACCTTCAGACGCTTGGCAAAGGCCCGGGCTCGCTCGACGCCGCCTGGGTCAGGAGAAACCACCACAAGGTTCTTCAGCCTGAGCTTCCGAAAATAGCCCACGGTCACCGGGGTGGCGTACAAGTGGTCCACAGGGATGTCGAAATATCCCTGAATCTGCCCGGCGTGCAAATCCAGCGCCAATACCCGGTTGGCGCCCGCTGAAGTGAGCAAGTCCGCAACCAGCTTGGCGGAAATCGGTACCCGCGGCCGGTCTTTTCGGTCCTGGCGCGCGTAACCGTAATAAGGCATGACTGCCGTTATTCGGTAAGCTGAAGCGCGCCGCAAAGCATCGAGAATAATAAGCAATTCCATGAGATTCTCGTTGACCGGACGGCAAGTGGGCTGAATAACAAAGACATCCGCTCCTCGGACATTCTCGAGGATCTGGAGCCGAACCTCGCCATCGGGAAAACGATCGACATGGATCTGGCCCAGGGGCACTCCCAAATAGCCACAGATTTCCTTGGCAAGCGCCGGATGGGCCCTCCCCGTAAGCACCTTCATGGCGTGATGAAGCCGGTCAGCCATCGCACTCACCCTCGTACCCTAAAGATTCCAAACCTGGCTGGGAGGCCTGGATTCGAACCAGAGTTCCATGCTCCAAAGGCATGTGTCCTACCACTGGACGACCTCCCAGTACCCTGACCCGGGAATCGTAGATGACCGCTGCGGGTTTTCTCTTCCCATCACCCAATGCTTTTCCATGCGCCCAAGGCGTCCCTCACGCCAACTCGTTGAGCTATCCAACAAAAATACGGCGTCGATACTCAGTGCGGGGAAGGGTCCGAACCTTAAAGACCTGCCAACCCGCAGGTATGATTCTCGCAGCGCGATTTGTTTGTTGGGCGGATTCAAAGACGGCGTAGAGCGCTGAACCACTACCCGTCAGGGAGGCTGTTTCGGCCCCGGCCCGGATAAGCTGACCTTTTACTTTCGCCAGCTCAGGCCACCTTGCGAAAACGAACGTCTCAAAGTCGTTTTCGGCCGGCCCCCATTCTTCCAGGGGAAAAGGTGACCGCTTGCCCAAAGTAAATATTCTATGTTTTTCATCGCTTGGCGTCAATTGCAAACCAACTGCTTCATAAGCCTCCGCTGTTGAGACCGCAAAACCGGGAAAGGCAATCAGGCAAGTCCGAGGCGGAAGGTCGGCAAGCGGATAGACCTCTTCGCCGCGGCCACAGCCGAGCACACGCCCCCCCTCGATGAAAAGCGGCACATCGGACCCGAGGCCGGCCGCGAGTTCCAAGAGCGTCGGAGGGTCCAAGTGATTTCCAGTCAATCGCTCCAACGCCAGGAGCGTAATCGCAGCATCGCTGCTCCCGCCTCCCAAACCCGCCCCTACGGGAATCCTTTTCTTAAGGCGCAGTCTGACGCCCGCTTTGAAACCTCGCACACGCCGCCAGAGCGCAGCCGCGCGATAGACGAGATTCCCGGGCCCGGAGGGAAGAGCGGGCTGGTTACATTCCATGCGAATCTCACCCCGACGGGAGGAAACCGATACCTCCATCTCATCCGAAAGGCTCACCGTCTGATAGACGGTTCGAATCTCATGGTAACCGTCCGGTCGCCTGCCAAGGACCTTGAGCCCGAGGTTTACCTTGGCAAAAGCACGAGCTTGAATGTTTCTTTTCAAGGAAGAGGCAGGAGTGCACGTGTTCATGAAGGTCGCTAGTTTGACCCGTAACGGGAATCGATCATTCCGGTTGCTAATTCTCGTCCGCGGAGGATTCTTGGTGACCCAACTCGTGCTTCAGATGGTTCAGTTTTTTGCGGAGCTTGGCAGCTTGTTCCGGCCCAAAATCGCTTGCGGATGCTTTACGCCAAATTTTTAAGGCGTGTTCCCATTCCCGTTGAGCTTCAACTTTTTTGCCCAGCGCCAGGTACACATACCCCAGGTGCTCGCGAACCGTCGGATCGTTGGAAATCAGTTGGACCGCCTTTTGCAATGGGGCTTCCGCCTGCCCAAAGCGGTTCATCTTGTAATAGGCCCAGCCCAGACTATCGAGGTAGGCCCCGTTATTAGGTTCGAGTTGGAGGGCCTTCTCGATGTAATGCACCGACTCATCGAGCCGCACGCCACGATCCGCCAGCATATAGCCCAGGTAGTTCGAAGCAGCGTCGTTCAGAGGGTCCACGGCCAGGACTTTCTTGAATTGCTCTTCGGCCAGATCGAACTTCTTCTCGCGCTCGTAAACAGAACCTAGCATGAACCGGGCGTACTCCTGATCGTCAGGATTGTTACTTAACGCCAGCGCCTTTTGGATCACCGCCTCAGCCTTAGGGTATTGCTTGGCCTGCGAATAAATCTGGGCAATGGCGAGGTAAACGTCCTGATCCTGGGGAGTGTTGTTGAGCATTCCCTGGAGCTGCTTGACGGCCTCATCCCGGTGACCCTGCTCGCCCAGCAGCGAGGCGCGCTGCATCAAAAGCTGCTGGTTGTGCGGGTACTTTTGAATGGCCTCGTTGACCTCTGCCATGGCTTTCTGCGGCTGCCGGTTTAGCTGGTAGGTTTCCACAATCAGGGCTTCGCCCCGCGGCGCCTGGTCTTTGCCCAAGGCTACGATGCTTTGAAAAGTCTCGATGGCTTCCGCGTACTTTTCCTCGGCCCGGTAGATCTGCCCCAGACGCTGCAAGAAAACCGAGCGGTTATTGGCCTCTGCGGGATTGTAATTCCCGCCGGGCTTCGCAGTTTTCTTCAGCAAGTCCTCCAGGATGGCGATCGCCTTATCTTCATGACCCTGGGTATCTTCCAAAAGAGCCTGTTGGTAAGGTACTTCAAGGTTGTCCGGCGCGAGGGTCTTGGCATGTTCAAAGTCCTGACGCGCGTCGTCGAACCGGCCCATCTCGCGGTCGAGCTGCCCAAGGCGAAGATAAGTCGCACCGTCTTCCGGGGTTACCTTCAAAATTTCCTCAAACTGATCGCGGGCTTTCTGCATCTTGCCGTGAGCCATAAGGGCTTCGGCGTACGCCCGGCGGATATCCTGGCTATCCGGCTCCCTCTCCAATGCTTTTTCAAAGGCTCCTTCAGCTTTATCGAGATTGTGGGTCTGCATGTAGGCATTGCCCAGCAAGTAGAGCAACGAGGGGTCCATTCTGCTGTCTGGAATACTCCCGAGCAGGTCGATGACCTTCCGGTAATCGCCTTGGTCGAAATAAAGCTGCGTCAGGTTGACCAGCACGCTTCGGGAGTCCGGATTGTCTTGTAGAACCTTCTTAAAGATAGCCTCAGCTTTCTGCGGCTCGTTGTTAACTTTATAGAGCCGTCCCAGGATCAGTGCTGACTCCGAGTCGCTCGGGTCAAGCCGTGTCACGGCTTCAAACTCGGTAATGGTCTTTTGAAGCATTTCAGGGACCGAGGGGCCCGCTTGCGAACTGCCAAGGCTTCCCAAATAGATGTGGGCCAGCAGACGATGGGCCGCCACATCGTTGGGATTGCTCTTCAGGACCGCCTGGGCTTCACTGACGGCATCTGCAACGCGGGTTACACGCCAGTAAAGCTCCGCCAGTTCCACACGCAAGAACAGGGAGGCGGGGTCAGCTTCGATGGCCTTCTTGTATTCGGAAATAGCGCGATCCACGTAATCACCGCGGTTGTAGATTCCCGCCAGTTCTTTATAGCGTTGCGCCAGCATGTAATGGTAATAGGCTGCGGCGTGGTCCGGCGTCGTCGCAGTCTGCTCTGCCGTGGCCTGCGCTGCGGACTTATCCGGAGCGCTTTGAGCCGGTGCTTGAGCCCCCGCCAAACTTGTGGCTCCAAGCAAAAAAAGGCTGATTCCAGCCGCCAAAATTCTCATGGTTTTTCCGATCATTGCGTGGTTTGCCCTTTTAGTCCTCGTAGCAAATTATCGCATAGGGATACCGGAGTGTCAAAACTTACGCGCTAAATTCGGGCGCTACGGATTGTCGTGGGCCACATGTAGGGGCGGACGGCGCTCGCACTGGTTTCCAACCTCGAAACCAAAGTGGGGTGAACGCTGTTTGCCCTTACCGGACGCACGTTGTTTTCGTGTCGAAAGGTACTCAGAAAATGATAAATTGGAGAGTGACTCTCGCACCGAGGAAATCCGGTTTTAGTAATCACGTATAAGGCGGGAGCGCTGGCTGTTGGTAGCGCTGCCATCGTGGTAGCGTTTCTCGGGCCTTGCCAGCAAGATGCTGGCGCAACAACAGAAAGGGTTTTCAATAATGCATAAGCTCGTTTTGCTGCGCCATGGAGAAAGCGTCTGGAACAAGGAAAATCTGTTCACGGGCTGGACAGACGTAGATTTGTCTGAGCGCGGCCTTGAAGAAGCTCGGGAAGCGGGCGGGCTCCTGAAGCAGGGTGGTTATACGTTTGATGTCGCGTACACCTCGGTGCTCAAGCGCGCCATCCGCACGCTTTGGATCGCGCTCGATGAGATGGATTTGATGTGGATTCCTGTACTGCGCGACTGGCGGCTGAACGAGCGGCATTACGGCGCGCTTCAAGGGTTGAATAAAGCCCAGACGGCGGCGAAGTACGGGGACGACCAGGTCAGGCTCTGGCGGCGCAGCTATGACGTTCGCCCGCCCGCGCTCGACGAAAACGATTCGCGTTATCCCGGCCGCGACGCGCGCTACCGCAGCCTACCAAAGGACCAGCTACCGCTGGCTGAATGCCTAAAAGATACCGTAGCGAGATTCCTGCCCTGCTGGCATGAGGCCATCGCGCCGGACGTCCGCTCGGGCAAGCGCGTGCTCATAGCCGCGCACGGCAATAGTCTGCGCGCGCTGGTAAAATACCTTGACCAAGTGTCGGACAGCGACATCGTTGGGCTGAACATTCCCACCGGCGTGCCGCTCGTCTATGAACTCGATGACAGTTTGAAACCCTTGAAGCACTACTATCTCGGCGATCTCAAACTCGTCAAAGCCGCCATGGAAGCGGTGGCGAACCAGGGAAAAGCGAAGCAGCGTTAGCTGTGAAGGTTTGATGGGAGTTGCGTTGCCCTTACCACTCTCAATAACAAAAAGATGGCTGCAGCGACTCCTGACGGCACCTTTTATTGTCTTTTATTTTCTCGTTCCAGCCCCGGCGCAAGAGCTCGCGGCTTCCGTAAATATCAGCCAGGCTACCGCCGCATCATTCTGTAACCGATTGCGAAAAGCAGTGCGTGCTAACGAAGCGGCCCGCGTGTCGAAATGGGTCAGTCTCTTCCCTATCGAACTCCAGCGAGACGGCAAAGACATGCTGATATTGGACGACACAGATTTCCAGGCGAAGTTTGACCTGGTTTCAGTACTGTCCGGTTAAAACTCGAACAGATTCAGTTGTTTACCGAGGTTCAGGGTTTCGGTTTCATCGGCGAAGTTGAGAAACCCCTCTAAAATCGGGTTTTTTTCGAAAATCGTGACACTGAGAA